>X285_Short_beaked_Echidna__coassemble_390_pt1 | contig 53737 bp, 46 predicted proteins | sample X285_Short_beaked_Echidna__metabat2_high_PE_005 | metagenome-assembled genome bin X285_Short_beaked_Echidna
GAGTGCAGAACAAAATAAAACTCGTTTTATTTTTTATGCCGAAACGCATCCTAATCATATATGTATTTGTCTTATCCATAGTGTTTGTGCGTTTAAGCTTTTTTATTTAACTTTGTAGTGCAAAATTGCAGTACCTTACGCACTACAAATATTATTAAGTTTATAAACAAACAACATACTGTAACAATCTCGTAATGATAACAATTTCAAATCTCGCCATGCAATTTGGCAAACGTGTGCTTTTTTCCGATGTTAATCTAAAATTTACTGCCGGCAACTGCTACGGAGTAATCGGTGCCAATGGTGCTGGTAAAAGTACTCTTATGCGTATGCTTAGCGGCGAACTCGACCCCACACGTGGACAAATATCTTTTGGTGCAGGCGAACGTCTATCGGTGCTGCAACAAGACCACTTTGCATACGACGCTTTTACCGTTCTCGATACCGTTATGATGGGAAACGACAAATTTTGGCGCATACGCGAGGAAAAAGATGCTATATATCTTAAAGAGGATTTCAGCGAAGCCGATGGCTTGCGCGCAGCCGAACTCGAGGAACAATTTGCCGAAATGGATGGCTGGAATGCCGAAAGTAATGCCGCTCAACTGCTTAGTGGCTTGGGTATAAAGGAGGAGTTGCATTACAAGATGATGAGCGAACTCGAGAACAAAGAGAAAGTGCGTGTGCTTCTTGCTCGTGCCTTGTATGGCAATCCCGATAATCTACTTCTTGATGAGCCTACTAATGACCTCGATGTCGAGGCTGTTATGTGGCTCGAAAACTACCTGACAAACTACGAAAACACTGTACTTGTCGTTAGTCACGACCGCCACTTCTTAGATGCCGTTGCTACCCATACAATCGATATCGACTACGGAAAAATTACCCTCTTTGCAGGTAACTACACTTTCTGGTACGAGTCGAGTCAACTTGCTCTTCGTCAGCAACAAAACCAGAAACAAAAAGCCGAAGAAAAACGCAAAGAGTTGGAAGAGTTTATCCGTCGTTTCTCTGCCAACGTGGCTAAAAGCCGTCAAGCAACAAGTCGTAAAAAAATGCTCGAAAAGCTCAATGTTGACGAAATAATGCCCTCAACCCGCAAATACCCTGGCATTATTTTCACCCCTGACCGCGAACCGGGTAATATGGTACTCGAAATTAATGGTCTTAGCAAACGTGCCGACGATGGCGCAGTACTTTTCGACAACGTAAGTTTTAATGTTGAAAAAGGCGACAAAATAGCATTCTACTCTCGTGATGCTCGTGCTATGACAGCTTTCTTCGAAATAATTAATGGTTGCGATACCGATTTTGATGGTAAATATAATTGGGGAATAACCATCACCTCTGCCTATTTGCCATTAGATAATAGCGCATTCTTCAACAACGAATTGTCGCTTGTTGACTGGCTCGGGCAGTACTCCGACGATACCACCGAGTCGTACATTCGTGGCTACCTTGGTAAAATGCTTTTCTCAGGCGAAGAAATATATAAACGTGCCAATGTGCTTTCAGGAGGCGAAAAAATGCGTTGTATGATAGCTCGTATGATGCTCCGCAATGCCAATGTAATGGTACTTGACTCTCCAGTCAATCACTTAGACTTGGAGTCTATACAAGCATTCAACAATACCCTCACTAACTTCAAAGGTAATATTCTTCTCTCATCTCACGACCGCGAATTTGTATCTACCGTCTGCAACCGCATTATCGAACTCACTCCTAAAGGCATTATCGACAAATATATGGACTTTGACGAGTACCTTGTGAGTGACGAGATACACGCCCTACGTGATAAGATGTATTAAGGGAATATTTTATGAAACTGATTGTAGATAGTGGCTCAACCAAGGCAGCATGGTGCTTAATTTCATCGAAAGCCGATGTGGTTAAGAATACTACTACCGATGGTGTTAATCCACAACTTATAAGCGACAAGGAGTTAGCCTGTATTCTTAGCACTGTAAAGGCGGCACTCCCCCCCGAAACTTCTCTTGACGAAATATGGTTTTATGGAGCAGGATGTGTTGGGGACGTTTGCTGTAAACAGCTGTCCCACACAATATCTTTAGCACTCAACTGTAACCGCACCTACGTAATGTCCGATATAGTAGGTGCGGCACGTGCTTTGTTTGGCAACGATAGTGGGGTAGCGTGCATTTTAGGCACTGGTTCTGGTGCTACCTATTACACTGGTTCTGATGTTACTCGGGTTAATTATACGGGAGGTTATATACTCGGCGATGAGGGTTCGGGCGCAGCCCTTGGTAAACGACTTTTAGCCGATTGGACAAAACGTCTTATGCCTGCCGATATTTATCAACAGCTCACTGCCGACTATTCGCTCTCTTATCCCTCTTTAGTTGAGCGCATTTATCGCTCTGCAATGCCAAACCGCTATTTGGCGAGTTTTGCGCCATTCCTCTCTGCTAATATTGGTAACGAGTATGTACGTCAGTTAGTAGCTTCGGAGTTCGACCTTTTTTTTACTCGTATGCTTTGCGGTGTCAACCACGATGTTTCCATCGGTTTTGTAGGCTCTGTAGCCCATTACTTTGCACCTCAACTTCGCTCAGCTGCTGCCAGAGCTGGCTACCATATCGCCAAAATAATCCAAAACCCAATCGCAGTGTTGGCAAAGTACCACAGTGGAGTGGGGCTATTGTAGTAGTACTGCCTCTATGCAGTCAAGCTCAGCTATTATCTTCTCTATACGTGCCACTATCCTCCGCTGTTCTGATAGTGGGGGGTGAAGGAGGAACTACCCATATAGTTTTGAAGATGTAAAGTTAGCAATCCAATTTGAAACTACAACTATTGTTATACCAAATTTTGCAAATATTTGTCGTAAAAATAGTTTGTAGTGTTGATAAAAATTACTAACTTTGCCATTGATGTTTGTGAGCTGTTATCGTTTGGTAAATCAGAGGATTGAGCATAGCAACAATGACAGAAAATGTATAAATTAAAGCGAAGAGATACATACATATCGATGGTGTTTTTTAACCATCAGTTTTGTATTATGCCACTATAACCAAAAGGGGCTGCTCGTAGTACGTGCGTACTTACAAGCAGTCCCTTTTGCTTTATTAAGCAATTTATTTCAGAAAATAAAGTGAGGTTCTAACAATTCACCGAGCTGGGATTTTTGATTTTTAGGCGAGCAGATTTTGTTTTTAAATCGAAAGAGCATAACAAGCTATGTGATTGAGTTTAAAAGAAAAATGTGTTGTCTAAAAACAAACGCAGTGAAAGCCGAATGCAGAACGTAAAGCTTGCTTTTAAGCTGTGTTAAGGCGCATTCTGCGTTAGCTTAAAGCCAAAAGCACGCAAGAGAATTAATAATCAGAATTAGATCTAAAAAAAGTGAATTTATAGAACCTTCCAAATAAAAATAATCACGCAATAGTATTAATAATATGACACCAAGAGTAAGTATTATTATGGGTAGTACAAGCGATCTACCCATTATGGAAAAGGCAGCCAAAGTGCTAAACGAGTTTAAAGTGCCTTTCGAGATGCACGCCCTGTCGGCACATCGTACACCCGAAGAGGTTGAAACTTTTGCAAAGGGAGCGGCTGCACGAGGTATTGAAGTTATAATAGCAGCCGCAGGGATGGCAGCACACTTGCCAGGGGTTATAGCAGCCTGCACCACACTGCCGGTAATAGGCGTCCCCATTAGCGCACAAATGATGGGAATGGATGCGCTGCTTGCCATAGTACAAATGCCTCCTGGTATACCCGTTGCCACAGTAGGAGTAGATGCAGCAATGAATGCCGGACTGCTTGCCATACAGATGCTCTCCGTTGGCGATGATAACCTTAAAACAGCCCTTTCCGCCTACAAAGAAACCCTCAAAGAAAAAATAGTAAAAGCCAACGAAGACCTCCGTGGGGTGAAGTATGATTATAAAGTAAACTGAATAGCTTTCGAAGCAGTGCAATAAAGCACTAACTCACCGCTTATGCTAAGAGTAAAAAATATTGACTATCATTATGAGGAAGTTTTTTTGTTTTATATTTTGTTGTTATGTATAACAGGTGTTCAGTCAAAGCCAGCTAATCCAACACCATTCAAAGTATTACAACCAAATGGCGACACTATTCAAATCCGCCATATTGGAGACGAGTATGGCTCTTGGTATTAAACTTTAGATGGTAAGGTGGTCGATTGGAAATATGGCATAAGCAGTTTGGTATAATGCGTAGTCTTGATGTGGCAGAAAATAACCCTAATGCTCAAATAGACATAGCATGACTTGCTTCTGGCGACTACATAGTCCGTCTAATAATAGATGGCACACTGGTAGATACAACTCAATTAAGAGTGAAATAAAATAATAAATGACACATAACACAGATAATAATAAAATTAAACAATATATGAATTACAGAATTTTTGTAGAGAAGAAACCGCAATTCAGAGTGGAGGCACAGAGCCTTGAACGTGAATTGAATGTCAATCTCCAACTGTCGCTTGCCAATATGCGTTTGGTAAACGTGTACGACTTGTTTGGCTTTACACCTCAACTGCTCGAAGATACTCGATATGGCGTATTTGGCGAGATTGTAACCGACACTGTAACCGACAGTTTGGACTATGCCAATAACTCGTATGTGGCTATTGAGAGTCTGCCCGGTCAGTTCGACCAACGTGCAGCCAGTGCCGTGGATTGTGTGAAATTGGTAGACCCTACAGCCGATGTTCAGATACGTTGCGCTCGTCTTTTGATTTTCGACCAAAAGCTCAACAACGACACACTCTCTCGCATTAAACACTACACCATTAACGCTGTAGAGTGCCGCGAAAAGGATATGGACACCCTTGGCGTGGCAGAAAATGCCGCTACTGGCGATGCTCCTATTCTCGAAGGCTTCCGCCTAATGAAAGAAGAAGAGCTTGCTCCATACTGCAAGGCTAATGGCTTGGCAATGAATGCCGATGACCTCCGTTGCGTTGTTAATTACTTCAAAAACGAGGGACGTGATCCATATCATACCGAGTTGATGATACTCGACACCTACTGGAGTGACCACTGCCGCCACACCACATTTACTACTGTACTTACAGAAATAAATATCGATGAGTCGTTCGTTGCCGCAGAACTTAAAGATAGTCTTGCCCTCTACGATGATATGCGTCACGAATTAGGTCGTGATAACAAAGACTGCTGTTTGATGGATATGGCAATAATAGGTGCTCGCTACTTGAAAAAACACGGCTATCTTGAAGATATGGAGCAGAGCGAAGAGAACAACGCTTGCAGCATATTTGTCAACATTAAAGTAGATGGTCAGCCACAGCGTTGGCTACTCCAATTCAAGAACGAAACTCACAACCATCCTACCGAAATAGAACCATTCGGCGGTGCATCTACTTGTCTTGGCGGTGCTATTCGCGACCCATTGTCGGGACGTGCGTACGTTTATCAGGCAATGCGAGTTACGGGTGCCGGCAATATATTTGCACCTATGTCCGAAACATTAGAGGGTAAATTACCACAACGTATCATATCTACCAAAGCTGCTGCCGGATATTCGAGCTATGGCAACCAAATAGGTCTTGCTACTACCCATCTTCGAGAAATTTTCCACCCCGATTATGTTGCAAAACGTATGGAAGTGGGTGCTGTGGCAGGTGCAGTTCGTGCTGATGCCGTGCGTCGCGAACGCCCCGCAGCCGGCGATGTGGTTATGATGTTTGGCGGACGTACAGGTCGTGACGGAGTTGGCGGTGCTACCGGCTCTTCGAAAGAACATAACGTTAAATCGCTCGAAACCTGTTCAAGTGAGGTGCAGAAAGGTAACGCTCCCGAAGAACGTAAACTCGAACGACTATTCCGCCGCCCTGAGGTTACATCGTTGATTAAAAAATCGAACGACTTTGGCGCGGGTGGTGTGTCGGTGGCAATAGGCGAATTGGCAGATGGACTTGACATTTACCTCGATCGTGTAAAGACAAAATATAGCGGATTAAATGCTACCGAACTCGCTATAAGCGAGAGCCAAGAGCGTATAGCCGTGGTTATTGAAGCTAAAGACGAAGATACATTCCGCCAGTATTGTGCCCAAGAGAATATAGAGGTGATTCGCATTGCAGATGTTACCGACACTGCTCGTATGCGCATATTCTTCCAAGGCAAAACTATTGTAGACCTTAGCCGCGAATTTATCGACTCGGCAGGTGCACCACACTATACCACTGCCACTATCGGTGCTGTAGAAAATATAAACCCTATGGCACGTAAGGTTGAGGGTGCTACTATTGCCGACAAGTTCCGCAACAACTTGACCGATGACAATGTACTTACACAGAAAGGACTTATCGAAACATTCGACGCTACCATAGGTCGCAGCACAGTGTTGATGCCTTTTGGTGGTAAATATCAACGCTCCGAAACGCAGGTGGGAGTGCAGAAATTGCCAGTAGATGGATATACCGACGATGCCAGTATGATGGCTTTTGGCTTTAATCCATTTATATCGAAATGGAGTCCTTACCACGGAGCTGCATACGCAGTAGTTGAGGCTTGCACCAAAGTTGTAGCAGCGGGCGGACGATATGATGGTATGCGTTTTTCGTATCAAGAGTATTTCGAGCGTATGACCGATGCCCATTCGTGGGGAAAGCCATTGAGTGCACTTTTAGGCGCATTACGTATGCAGTACGAACTCCATTTGCCATCGATAGGCGGTAAAGACTCTATGAGTGGCACTTTCCAAAATATCAACGTACCTCCTACACTGATAGCTTTTGGTATAACTATGGTCGATGCTAACAAAGTGTTGTCGACCGACTTTAAGGCAGCAGGCGAAAACGTATATCTGCTTCGCCACACACCACGTGCCAACTATATGCCAGATACCGCAGCTCTTTGCCGTAATTTCGATTTCTTCTCTTCGCTTGCCGAAGAGGGTAAAGTGTCGGCTGCATACGCAGTAGGAATGGGTGGTGTAGCAGAGGCTCTTGCCAAAATGTCGTTTGGCTCGAATGTGGGTTGCTGTGTAAATGTAGATGCCGACACCCTATTCAATTACAACTATGGCTCTATAGTATTCTCAACGAAAGAGGTTGTTGACTTCGATAACGACAATTTGATATTACTTGGCGGAACAACTGCCGATGCAGCTATAACCATTGGTGGACGTCGTATGAAGACGGAAGACCTATACCGCACAAATACCGAGCGTTTTGCAACTATATATCCCACTACAGCACCTGCCGAAAAGATGACTATGGATGCGAAAACACCAAATGCAAAAGCTGCGGTATATCCTGGTGTAGCAGTAGAGCATCCCCGAGTATTTATTCCTGTATTCCCAGGAACTAACTGCGACTACGACCTTGCCAAAGCATTTCGCACCGCCGGTGCCGATGTGCATACTGCCGTATTCTGCAATCAGAATGCCGAAGATGTGGCTCGCTCTATACGTATTATGGCTGATGAAATAGCCAATTGCCATATATTGGCACTTGCAGGTGGCTTCTCGTCGGGCGACGAACCAGACGGTTCTGCCAAATTTATAGCTACAGTACTTAACAATGCCGATATAGCTACTCAAATTCATGCACTTATCAACCGCAAAGGCTTGATACTCGGCATTTGCAATGGTTTCCAAGCATTAGTAAAATCAGGACTGCTCCCATACGGACGTCTTGGCTGTTTGACCGAAGAGAGCCCTACTTTGTTCCGCAACAATATAAACCGCCATATATCGCAAATGGTTACCACTCGTGTTAGTTCGGTAGCATCGCCATGGCTCTCGAGCTTCAACGTTGGCGACACTCACCAAATAGCTATGAGCCATGGCGAGGGCAAATTTGTAGTGAGTGACGAGTTGGCACATAAACTCTTCGAGCGTGGACAAGTGGCATTCCAGTATGTCGATGCCGATGGTGTTGTAACTATGAATAGCCCCGAAAATCCAAACGGCTCATCGTACGCTATCGAGGGTATAATATCCGAGGACGGACTTATACTCGGCAAAATGGGACATAGCGAGCGTTACGAAGAGAATATATTTCGCAATATCTATGGCAATAAGAGCCAACCCCTCTTTGCTAATGCTGTTGCTTACTTCCGTAAAAAATAGGTTCTAAAAACAGTCTATGACGATTTATTTAGACCCTGTAATAATTAAAAATAGGTTATGAATTACAATATTAATGCCGCTGGAGTACCTCAAGGCGAAATACTATACGAGGGCAAGGCAAAACTTATATTCCTCACCGACGACCCCGATCGTGTGATTGTGCATTACAAAGACGATGCATCGGCTTATAATGGCATAAAGCGCGCTCAGATTACCAATAAAGGTATTTTGAACAACAAAATATCGTCAATCGTCTACTCATATCTCGAAAAAGCGGGTGTAAAAACCCACTTTATCGAGCGTATCGATGACCGCAATGAACTATGCCGCCGAGTAGAGGTTATACCTCTCGAAATTATCGTTCGCCACAAAGCAGCCGGCTCCATGGCTCGCCGCTTGGGGATTGACGAGGGCATAGACTTCAAAAACGTAGTCTATGAGTATTCTTATAAGAACGACGACCTCGACGACCCTCTCATTAACGAGCATCACGCAGTAGCTCTTGGGCTATCAACATATGAGGAGATGGAACGGATACACCAGTTAGCTTGCCGTATAGACGAGTTGTTACTTGAAATATCTGCCAAAATAGGCGTAACGCTTGTCGATTTCAAATTTGAAGTCGGTCGTTTGGCAGACGGAACACTTGTTCTTAGCGACGAACTTAGCCCAGACACTTGCCGTCTTTGGGACGTAGACACCCACGAAAGTTTAGACCGCGACCGTTTCCGCCGCGATTTAGGACGTGTGGGTGAAGCCTATCAAGAGATACTCTCTCGCTTGTCGAAAATCTAATTTTTTAATTGAACCTCCCTTAAGGCATTTATTTAAGAAATTATTTGTATATTTGTGGGAATGTATAGTGTTATGTTTTTATATCGTAACATGGCAGCTAATTGTTTGTAAAATAGCAGTTTATATTCTTGCAACTATACTGATATATTTCTAAAAAAACGCAATTAATAACCCTTTGATTTACTTTTAACAACAATGAAAGCTCTTACAGCAACTCAATATAATTTCCCTGGGCAAACCAAAGTCTATCACGGCAAAGTACGCGATGTATATACCGTTGAGGGTAACCGCTTGGTAATGGTGGCAACCGACCGCATATCGGCATTCGATGTTATACTGCCCGAAGGAATACCTTATAAAGGGCAAATACTCAATCAGATAGCTGCAACATTTCTCGATGCAACTGCCGATATTTGTCCCAACTGGAAACTCGCTACCCCCGACCCTATGGTAACTGTGGGCGTGGCTTGCGAGGGCTATTCTATAGAAATGATTGTGCGTGGCTACCTTTGTGGCAGTGCTTGGCGTGCATACAAAAGTGGTGTGCGCGAAATTTGTGGTGTGAAGATACCCGATGGAATGCGTGAAAATGAGCGTTTTCCACAGCCTATTATTACCCCTACAACCAAAGCCGAAATTGGCGAACACGATGAAGATATATCTAAAGAGGAGATATTGGCTCGTGGACTTGTGTCAGCAGAAGAATATGCAGTTTTAGAGCGTTATACCCTTGCACTCTTCAAACGTGGTAGCGAAATAGCTGCACGGCGTGGACTGATATTGGTCGATACCAAATATGAATTCGGCAAATGCGATGGCAAAATTTACCTAATGGACGAAATACATACACCCGATTCGAGCCGCTATTTCTATGCCGAGGGGTACGAAGAAAATTTTGCCGCAGGCAAGGCTCAACGCCAGTTGAGTAAAGAGTTTGTTCGTGAATGGCTTATGGAGAATGGTTTCCAAGGACGTGAAGGTGAGCAAGTGCCGGAGATGACTGCCAAGGTGGTGTCTGGTATATCGGACCGTTATCGCGAACTTTACGAGAAAATCATAGGTGAACCATTCGTTCCAGCATCAGAGGCTGACGATATTGCCGCTCGTATCGAAAAAAATGTAACCGATTATCTAAAGAGATAGTTTGTCAAACTTGTTTCTTGAATAGTTTATATATAACTACTTATATTTATGGATACTTTGCAAAATCCGATGACCAACCGCCAAGAGGGCGATGAGATACATGAGGAGTGTGGCGTTTTTGGCGTATTTGGTGTAAACGATGCAGCCAATTTAGCTTATTATGGACTTCATGCTCTTCAGCATCGTGGTCAGGAGGCTTGTGGCATAGTGAGTGTCGACGAAAACAAAGAGTTTTATCGTGCCAAAGGCGAAGGACTTGTTTCGGAAGTGTTTACCGACAAAATATTGTCGGGACTTCGTGGACAGACTGCCATAGCCCATGTGCGCTATGCTACTGCCGGTGGTGGTGGCATAGAAAATGTGCAACCTTTCTTGTTCCGTCACCATACTGGCAATTTTGCCTTAGCTCACAACGGCAATTTGGTAAATTCGCGCGAGTTGGCCCGTTACCTCGAAAACAAAGGTAGCCTTTTCCAGTCTACATCGGATAGCGAACTGTTGGCGCACCTTATTAAAAAAGACCGTAATGGCTCGAAACATCGTATTCAGAATATAGTAGACGCACTTAATATGATTGAGGGTGCTTTTGCATTCTTGATACTTAGCGACAAACGTCTTTACTGCGCTCGCGACAAATATGGCTTGCGTCCACTCTCTATAGGTCGTCTTAATGGCGGATATGTGGTGAGTTCCGAAACTTGCGCATTAGATGTAGTAGGTGCCGAGTTTGTACGTGATGTAGAGCCAGGCGAGATAGTGATAATAGATGCCGATGGGTTGCGGTCGGTAGACTACTCCCAGTTTAAGCACCACTATATGTGTGCTATGGAGTATGTTTATTTTGCTCGTCCTGATTCCGACATTGAGGGAAAGAATGTACATGCTTATCGCAAAGAGTCGGGACGAATATTGTATCGCGAAGATCCTATCGAAGCCGATATAGTTATTGGTGTACCCGATTCGAGCCTCTCGGCTGCTGTGGGTTATAGCGAAGAGAGCGGCATACCATACGAGATGGGACTTATCAAGAATAAATATGTAGGTCGCACCTTTATTCAGCCCAGTCAGAGTTTGCGCGAGCGTGGTGTACGTATGAAACTATCGGCAGTTCGCACCATTGTTAAAGACAAACGTGTGGTGGTAATTGACGACTCTATTGTGCGTGGCACTACCTCTCGCCGTATAGTTACACTGCTGCGCGAAGCTGGTGCAAAAGAGATACATATGCGTATAGCATCGCCCCCTTATTCCCACCCCTGCTTTTATGGTGTAGACACAGCCACGTACGATGAACTTATTTCGTCGCGCCTGACTGTAGACCAATTGTGCGAAAAGATAGGAGCAAACTCACTTCGTTTTCTTTCGCTCGATGGCTTGTACAAAAGTGGTCAGCGTAGCGAATTGTGTACCGCTTGCTTCTCGGGTCACTACCCAACATCGCTCTACAGCTCATTAGATGAGGCTAATAAACAAAAGAAATAAGCTACGGCATAAAATGCCCTAAATTTAAAAATAATAAATCAATACACACATATATACATTATATATTATGGCACAAAGTTATGAACAAGCCGGTGTCAACCTTGAGGCTGGTTACGAAGTAGTTCGTAGAATAAAAAAACACGTAGCGTCCACTTCCCGACTTGGTGTAATGGGCAATATTGGTGCATTTGGTGGTATGTTCGACCTCTCAGCACTCAATATCAAAGAACCTATCCTTGTGAGTGGTACTGATGGCGTGGGTACAAAACTCAAATTGGCTTTCGAACTTGACAAGCACGATACTATAGGTATTGATGCCGTTGCTATGTGTGTCAACGATGTGTTGGCTCAAGGTGCAGAACCTCTCTATTTTCTCGACTATGTGGCTGTGGGTGCTAACGAACCTGCCAAAATAGAAGGCATTGTTGCTGGTGTAGCAGAGGGTTGCCGTCAGGCTGGCTGCGCACTTATTGGTGGCGAAACTGCTGAAATGCCGGGTATGTATTCCGATGGCGAATACGACATTGCAGGCTTTACTTGCGGAGTGGTAGAGAAGGCACGACTTATCGATTGCCAGAAAGTGGCTGTTGGCGATGTGCTTGTAGGTATTGCATCTACCGGTGTTCACTCTAATGGTTTTAGCCTTGTACGTAAGGTTATTCGCGACAATGCACTTGACCTCAATAGCTGCTATCCGGAGTTTGGCAAAGAGGCAACTCTTGGCGAGGTACTTCTAACCCCTACTCGTATATATGTCCGTCAGGTACTCGATGTTATAAACAATTGCGATGTACACGGCATAAGCCATATCACCGGTGGCGGTTTCGACGAAAATATACCTCGTATCCTCAAAGAGGGACAAGGCATTGAAATAGAAGAGGGAGCTTGGCAAATACTCCCAGTATTCCAATTCTTAGAGAAATATGGCAAAATAGCTCACCGCGAGATGTTTAATATCTTCAATATGGGTATTGGTATGGTTATAGCTCTTCCTGCTGCCGAAGCAGATAAAGCTATAGAGATATTAGCACGCCACGGCGAACGTGCCTCAGTAATTGGTCGTGTTACCGACCACGAAGGAGTTGTCATTAGGTAGAGTAGGGCAATTGCTATAATAAAGGAATATTTTGGATCAAAAAATATCAAATATTGCAGTCTTTGCATCGGGTAGCGGCACTAATTTTCAAGCTATTGCCGAGGCGTGTGCCGATGGTCGTATTGCCGCCCGAATAGTGTTGCTTGTATGCGACAATGCCAATGCTTACGCCATACATCGTGCCAAAATGCTTGGTATCGATACTATGGTGTTGCATCCTCGTCAATGTGAGGATAAAGCCGACTATGAACGTAAAATTGTAGACCGCTTGCAATTGCTTAATGTTGAGCTTGTATGCTTGGCTGGCTATATGCGCATAGTAGGTCCTACTCTTTTTGAAGCCTTCGGCGGGCGAATACTCAATATTCACCCTGCACTGCTTCCATCGTTCAAAGGTGCGCACGGCATAGACGATGCTTTCCGTTTCGGAGTTAAAGTGTTTGGTGTAACGGTGCATTTTATCGATTTAACAATCGATGGCGGCACTATAGTTATGCAGCGTGCCTTTGAGTACTATGGCAACGACCGAGACGAGGTAGAAACCCACATTCATCAGATAGAACACCAGTTATACCCCGAGGCTATAGCTCGTGTGCTAAAGGGAGGTTCTGTAAATTCACTTTTTTGAAAATATAATACTAATCATAAATTCACTTGCGTGCTTTTGGCTTTAAGCTAACGCAGGATGCGCCTTAACATAGCTTAAAAGCAAGCTTTACGCTCTGCATTCGGCTTTCACTGCGTTTGTTTTTATACGGCATATTTTTCTTTTAATCTCAATCACATAGCCCACTATGTCCTTTCGATTTAATAGCAAAATCTGCTCGTTCAAAAAATCAAAAATCCCTGCTCGGTGAATTTTTAGAACCTCCCTAAATAAATTAGATTAAATTAAATCAATTTCATAAATTATGAGAGCATTAGTAAGTGTAAGTAACAAAACAGGACTTGTGCCTTTTGTTACCCAACTCAAACAACTTGGATGGGATATTATTGCCACTGGCGGTACTATGAAACTACTCCAAGATAGTGGTATAGAGGTTATCAATATAAGTGAAGTTACTGGTTTCCCCGAAATATGCGATGGTCGTGTAAAAACCCTTCACCCAAAAGTGCATGGCGGACTTCTTGCTCGCCGCGATATGCCTTCTCACATTCAAGCCCTGAAAGAGAATGGCATAGAATATATCGATATGGTGTGCGTAAACCTATACCCATTCCGCGAAACTATATCGAAAAAAGATGTAGAGATGGACAATGCTATAGAAAATATCGATATAGGCGGTCCTTCGATGCTTCGCAGTGCTGCTAAAAATTATAAAGATGTAACTGTAGTGTGCAATCCTGCCGACTACGATATGATAATTGGCGAAATCCGTTCTAATGGCAACACTTCATTAGAAACTCGTCTTCGTTTATCGGCTGCTGCATATACTCACACCGCCGAGTACGATATGTGTATAGCTACCTATATGCGTCAGCAGGCAGGTCTTAACGAAAAACTATTCTTAGAGTACGACCTTGTACAACCACTTCGTTATGGCGAAAATCCTCATCAGAAAGCTAAATTTTATGCCACTACTGGTGAACAGTTGCCCTATTCACTTGCTAATGCTCGTCAGTTGCATGGCAAAGAATTGAGCTACAACAACATACAAGATGCAAATGCAGCGTTAGCACTTGTGCGTGAGTTTGATTGTCCTTTCTGTGTAGGTCTTAAACATATGAACCCATGTGGTGCTGCTGTGGGTAGCGATGTAGTAGAGGCTTGGACTAAAGCATACGAGGCCGATACCGTGAGCATATTTGGCGGTATAGTAGCTACAAACTGTGAAATTAATGCCGAAGTGGCTGCCCTTATGAAACCAATTTTCTTGGAAATAATAATGGCTCCTAAGTTCTCGCAAGAGGCTCTCGACATTTTACAAACTAAGAAAAATATTCGTCTTATTGAAGTGCCTATGTACCAAATGCCTTATACTCCACGCCAGGTGGTGGGCGTAAATGGTGGACTCCTTGTGCAAGATATGGATTTGGAGACTGCCTCGGTAGTCGACACTATGACTGTTACCGAAAAACACGCCTCGCAACAAGAGATTGACGACCTTAACTTTGGTCTTCGCATAGTTAAACACGTGAAGTCTAATGCTATAGTTGTAGTGCGCGACGGACGTACTCTCGGTATTGGAGCAGGTCAGATGAACCGTATTGGTTCTGCCGAATTGGCTCTTAATCAGGCTCACGCCGCTGGAATAAAAGATAACTTGATTTTGGCTTCCGATGCCTTCTTCCCATTCGATGACTGTGTAACTCTTGCCAACAAAATGGGCGTAACTGCTATTGTTCAACCTGGAGGTAGCGTGCGCGATGAGGACTCTATTCGTAAAGCCAACGAGTGTGGCATAGCTATGCTTTTCTCTGGTATTCGTCATTTCAAACACTAACCATATGATGGATAAAAAAGTTCTTGTAGTGGGAGGTGGCGGACGTGAACATGCTATAGTTGACGCCCTTAGTCGCTCGCAACAAGTAGAAAAAATATATGCCGCTCCTGGCAATGCCGGCATTGCTCTTCAGGCAGAGTGCGTGGCTATTAAAGACACCGACATTGATGCCCTTGCACAGTTTGCAAAGGAACAACAAATTGACCTTACAGTTGTTGGTCCTGAAGCTGCACTTGCTCGTGGTATTGTCGATACTTTTACATCGCAAGGATTAACTATTTTTGGTCCTACAAAAGCTGCAACTCAAATAGAGAGTTCTAAAGAGTTTGCTAAGGCTTTAATGGCTAAATACGGTGTACCTACCGCTGATTATAAGGTGTTTGATAGATACGACGATGCTGCTGCTTTCGTACAGTCGCACTCGTTACCTACCGTTATTAAATACGATGGTTTAGCTGCAGGTAAAGGTGTAGTTGTTGCAACTACTGCCGCTGAGGCTGACGAGGCTCTACGTGATATGCTACTTGACGACAAATATGGTCATGGTCGTGTGGTAATTGAAGAGTTCTTGATAGGACCAGAGTTTTCGTTTATGTGCTTTGTCGATGGCGAAAATGTATATCCTATGCAAATAGCGCAGGACCATAAACGAGCATTCGATGGCGACTGTGGACCAAATACCGGCGGTATGGGAGCTTACTCTCCAGTACCTTTCATTTCCGATGAAGATGTAAACTATGCTCTTAACAATGTAATACGACCTATAGCAAAAGGCTTAGTGGCAGAGGGTGCGTCATTTTCGGGTGTACTTTATGGTGGCTTAATGCGTACTCCCGGTGGAGTAAAGGTAATAGAATTCAATGCTCGTTTTGGCGACCCAGAGACCGAAGTTGTTCTTCCTCGCCTCGAAAGCAATATTTACGACATCTTCTATGCCATTGCCACTCATACCGCTGTACCTGAAATCCGTTGGTCGGCGAAGGCTGCTGTAGGTGTAGTTCTTGCCTCTAAAGGTTATCCTGCCGACTATACAAAAGGTGCTGTCATCTCTAATCTCGATGCTGTTAAAGCTAAGGTGTATCACATGGGTACAGCTAAGAAAGATCATAATTTTGTTACTGCAGGTGGTCGTGTATTGTTTATAACCGCTATGGCAGACTCTGTTGCCGAAGCTCAAGCCGTGGCAAATGCCGAGGTGGCAAAGGTACAATGCGACAACCTATTTCATCGTAGCGACATTGGCTGGCAAGCAGTAAAATAAGGTCTCTTGTTTATAATAATTCAAATAATGGTTGGTTGTATCTAAATAATACAACCAACTAAAATATATATAATACTTTATGGAAATAATCAGCGGAAAAGATATGGCAACCCAAATTCGCAAGGATATAGCTGCCGAGGTGGCTCTATGTGCCGAACGATACGGACGTAGACCAAAACTCGCCGTAGTACTAGTGGGCGATGACCCCGGCAGTGCCTCGTATGTTCGCACTAAGGGCAAAGTGGCAGTAGATGTGGGTTTTGAACATCAGGGTATTCATTTGCCTGAAACTACAACCGAGCAGGAGTTACTATCGCTTGTGTCAGAACTCAATGCCGACAATACAGTAGATGGAATATTGGTACAATTGCCTTTGCCCACTGGTATAGATTCCGACCATGTGATAGATGCTATTCGTCCCGACAAAGATGTAGATGGCTTTCATCCAATTAATGTGGCTGCTCTTTGGCAAAAACGTCCGGGCGTTCGTCCTTGTACTCCAAAAGGTATTATAAAACTTATGAAGTCGACAGGCATTGACATTGCAGGTAAGCACGCAGTGGTCATAGGTCGTGGCGATATTGTTGGTTTGCCTCTCTCTAAACTTTTGTTAGATGAGAATGCTACAGTTACTATCTGTCATCGCAAGACCGAAAATTTAGCAGGAATTTGCTCGCAAGCCGATATACTTGTTCCTGCCGTTGGAAGTCCTAAATTGGTGACTGCCAATATGGTTAAACCCGGAGCAGTAGTCATAGATGTAGGCATTAATCGTCATCCCGAGACAGGTATGGTATGTGGCGATGTCGATTTCGACGATGTAGCACCTAAAACGTCATTTATAACCAAAGTGCCGGGAGGAGTAGGTCCTATGACTATAGCTTGCCTTATGGAAAGTACTTTGGAGTGCTATAAAAACCATGTTGAGAGTAAATAAGAGAGTAGGTAAACTGAAAAACGAACAGGAAAAATAAAAAACAATCATATTATGGAAGTTATTAGTGGAAAAGAGATGGCAGCCGAAATAAAAAGTCAGTTGGCAGCCGATGTGGTGAAGTATTCACAACAGTATGGTCGTAAACCCAATCTTGTAGTGGTTATTGTTGGCGAAGACCCTGGTAGTGTGTCGTACGTGGCTGGTAAAACAAAGGCTGCTGGCGAGGTGGGTATCGAGAATAATACTATTCGCCTTAGTGCAGAAACAACCGAAGAGCAACTTTTAGACCTTATACGTAGCCTAAATGTTGATAAAACTGTTGACGGTATTCTTATTCAACTGCCTCTACCAAAAGGTATTGACGAAGACAAAGTTATTATGACCCTTAGTGCCGACAAGGATGTAGACGGCTTCCACCCACTCAATGTAGCTGCTTTGTGGCAGAAACGTCCTTGTGTATTGCCTTGTACACCAAAAGGTATCATCGAACTTATGAAACGCAAAGGCATAGAGATGGCTGGTAAAAATGCAGTAGTCATAGGACGTAGCAATATAGTAGGTTTACCAGTTGCAAAACTCTTACTCGACCAAAATGCTACCGTTACCATCTGTCATAGTCGCACTAAAAATCTTGCAGAGGTATGCTCGCAAGCCGACATACTTGTGCCTGCACTTGGACGTCCAAAATTTGTAAAAGAGAATATGGTAAAAGAGGGAGCAGTAGTCATAGATGTAGGTGTTAATCTCGACCCCGAAACTGGCAAACTCTGTGGTGATGTCGACTTCGATGCCGTAGCCCCACACACCTCATTCATAACCAAAGTCCCTGGAGGAGTAGGACCAATGACCATAGCTTGCCTTATGCAAAACACCATAGAGTGCTACCTCAAAAACGTGCAAAGTAAATAGTAAACTTTACTATTAAAAGCCTTTTTCGTAAGGTTTATTAAATTGATATGAACGAACAGTTATTTTGCCAAAATACCAGTATAAGTGTGAAACATTCACACATTACGACCAATAAAGCGATACGAAAGTTGAGATTTATTGATCTGTTTGCAGGTATTGGTGGAATAAGAAAAGGTTTTGAACTTGCTTGCGAAAGTAGAGGAATAGTTACAGAATGTGTACTTACGTCTGAAATCAAACCTCACGCAATAAGTGTTTTGCGTCAAAATCATCCTAAAGAGTCAATTGTTGGAGATATTACTAAGATAGATGAAAAGCTGATACCCGATTTCGACATTGTACTTGCTGGCTTTCCTTGTCAGGCATTTTCTTCTGCAGGTCATAGATTAGGATTTGACGATACCCGAGGTACTCTATTTTTCGATGTTGCGAGAATAATTAAAGAAAAACAGCCATTAGGCTTTGTACTCGAAAATGTCGAGGGGTTAGTAAATCACGACAGAAAAAATGCGACAGACAAGATAGGTAATACGCTACGTGTTATACTTGGAACATTAACCGATTTAGGATATGAAGTTTCATGGCGAGTACTCAATGCTAAAGATTTCGGAGTCCCACAAGAAAGAAAAAGAGTATATATAGTTGGTACTAAACAATATAAGCCAAGTCTTTACGACTTTGATGTTAAGAATGCAAATCTAAGTACTATACTTGAACGTGGCTTAACATTGAGTGATAATTTTTTTGTTCAAACATTATTGTCGAAATATTCTGTCGAGCAATTACAAGGTAAATCTCTGAAAGACAAACGTGGTGGTATTGATAATATTCATTCATGGGATATTGAGATAAAGGGAGCAGTAAGTACTGAACAAAAGCAATTGCTTAATCAGATGCTTCGTGAACGGCGGAAAAAACAGTGGGCAGAGATATATGGTATAGATTGGATGGACGGAATGCCTTTGACATTATCTATGATTCAGACATTCAATACCTCGCAACATCTTCAGGAAATGTTGTCCGACTTGGTGCGAAAAGGATATCTGAAAAGAGAGTTCCCTAAGCGTAAGTATGGTAACAAACGAGTACAAGATGATTCGTTACCTTTAGGCTATAATATTGTAGCAGGTAAAATGTCATTTCCTGTAAATAAAGTTCTTGATCCTAATGGCTTAAGCCCTACTTTAGTAGCTATGGATATGCAAGGACTTTATGTTGTAGATGGCAATGGTTTACGTCAGTTAAGTCTTCGTGAGGGTTTGCGTCTATGTGGTTATCCTGATGATTTTCAGTTCAATATAGACAAGAATAATGGCTATGATTTGATTGGCAATACTGTGGTAGTGCCAGTGATAAAAGCGGTATCAGAAAGAGTGTTAGATTCGTTAAGTGTTTTATAATTATGAGGTTAACAGCGCAACAAGTATACGACAAATTAATTGGCTAAGATAAAATTCTTGATATTAAAGGACAGATTAAGTTTTATCTTGGCGATGTTAATATTGTTGTAAAGCAGAAAGACGTAGTAGGTAATATTATTCAAGAGTGGTTAGAAGAGTGGTTAAGACAGAATAATATTGATTTTTCGATAAATGAAAACACACAGATGCCTCCTGATTTTTTCTTAAATCCTGATAATTTATGTACTAATCTCTTAGAGGTTAAAGCTTTTAATCGTTCTGCATCGCCGGGCTTTGATATAGCTGATTTTAGAATGTATGAGGAGGAAATTGTTGAGAAACCTTGGATGCTTGATGTTGATTACCTTATTTTCGGATATGATATGAGTGCAACTGGAGAGGTTACTATCAAGGATTTATGGATAAAAAAGGTTTGGCAAATAACCCGTCGTATGGAGCGTTGGCCATTGAATTTGCAGATAAAGCAAAATGTGGTTCATAAGATTAGACCTGGTGTATGGTATAGCAAGTTATTTTCAAATATACCAATGTTTCATTCGTTAGAACATTTTTTGGCGGCAGTAGAAGAAACTATGTATCAAAACCCCAAAACACACGAAGATGCTGCTACTTGGAAACGTAAATTTATAGAGGCGTACAGGAATTTCTACAATGTAAAAATAACAATTCCTCGTTGGTCTGATATTGAAGACGAATATCAGCTATCCAATAAGCCAAAATAGTAATAACCTCACATATAGTATCATATATGTGAGGTTATTGCTATTTTTTTGGGTAGATACTACTTCGTTAATTTGTTAGATTATTGTCCAGCCATCGAAGTTGGTGCCTCGTAGTAGGTCGGCTACCGGCATACGGCGTTTGCCTGCAAGTTGTACGTCAAGTAGATAGAGGTATCCATCGACAGTTGTTACCTTTATATATGTTTTACCATTGGTCATAAGCTGACCAGTTGGGTAAGTGTGGGGGGTGACCTCTTTTTCCGAGCGCATCACTTTCATTGTTGTCTCCTCGCCTGTTGCAGTGCGTAATGCTATCCACGCTGCTGGATAAGGCGCAAGTCCTCGTACGTAGTTGTGAACATCGGTGCATTTCATAGCAAAGTTAAGACGACAGGTCTCCTTGAAAATCTTTGGTGCAGGACGAGTTACGGCATCGTCTTGACTGGTAGTTGGCACATTACCACTCTCTATTAGTTCTACTGTGCGTAACACTAAGTCGGCTCCCATCATCATCAAACGATCGTGAACAGCTCCTGCATCTTCTTCATTCGATATTGGAGTGCTTTGTTGCAAAATTATATTGCCAGTATCTATTTCGTGTTTGAGGAAAAAAGTTGTAACACCAGTCTCTTTGTCGCCATTTATTACAGCCCAGTTTATAGGGGCTGCACCACGATATTCGGGAAGAAGCGAGGCATGAAGATTGAAAGTGCCAAGTGGCGGCATATTCCATACCACTTCTGGCAACATTCTGAATGCTACTACTATCTGAAGGTCGGCACGATAGGAACGTAGCTGCTCTACAAATTCGGTGTCTTTTAAGTTAGTGGGTTGTAGAAGTGGCAAATTGTTGTCTAAAGCATACTGCTTTACAGGCGAAAAAAGTAATTTGTGACCTCGTCCGGCAGGTTTGTCGGGCATTGTTACTACTGCTACAATATCTTTACCAGCCTCTACGAGGCGGCGCAATGGTTCAACTGCAAAATCAGGCGTTCCAAGATATATTATTCTCATATTCTGTGTTCTGTATTGTTATACGTAATTTATCAGTATCTCCCTCAACTTCTAACATCAGCTCCCCACAGTAGTTTTTGACGTAGAGTGTCTAAAAAAGTGTGTCCGTCCAGGCGTATGGTACGAACAGTGTAATCGGCAAGCCCTACTTTTACAACAGCTGTGTCGGGTAGCACAATGCTGCCTCCATCTACCGAAGCAAGAAACGAATGGCTACGGCTACTAACCTTTAACGATAAATTCCAACTATCAGGAATTATCAAAGGACGTACATTCATTGAGTGCGATGCCACTGGTGCAACTATCAGATTGTGTGTTTCGGGCATCATTATAGGTCCGCCAACTGACAAACAATATGCTGTCGACCCTGTTGGTGTACTCACTATCAGTCCATCTGCTTGATACATATTGAGCAAATCGTCCCCAACACGAGCCTCTATCGAAATCATCGATGACAAATCTTGTTTAAGAAGTGCCACTTCGTTTAGTGCGTAACGAGTGCTACTGACATCGTTGTCTACTATGTCAACACGTAGCACTGCTCTCTCCTCTATGGTGTATAGCTTAGTCGACAAAGTGTCATATAGAGTGTCAAGCTCTGTTTCTCGTACATCGGTCAAGAAACCTAAGCGACCACGATTAATACCCAATATAGGTATGCCACGATTGCCAATTTTTGCAGCCGTTGATAGAAACGTGCCATCGCCGCCCAAGCTTATGGCTATATCGGCTTCTGGAACTGCATCAAACGTCGGGTAGTTTAGAACCTCACGACCCGACACATCGCACACATATTCACTATATTCTCTTTCAAACATCACCATTACTCCGTCAGCCTCTAATCGAGCCAACAGCTTCGTCATCTTTTCAGTCAATGTGGGCTTGTATTTGTTGCCAAAAAGTAATATGCGCATATCTGTTATATTGGAGTAAAACAATATCGCAACCTAATTTATAGAATCGCTCTCTGAATGGGAGCGGTACTTGCAAACCTTGGTTCGGGTTGAGTTGTTACGATGTATGGTGAGTATGTATATTTGAGGTCAAAGGTACAAAATATTTCTTATTTGGAGACTGATTTTGTGTGGTTTTTTTTGAAATAATGGTTGAAAATATAGAAATAAATGGTTAACTTTGCAAGATAAACAAAAACGCTATAGAAAAATTATAACAATTAAACATTAACTACATTATGCCACATCGTCATGCAATGAATTGGGGACTATTATTAGGTCTCGTTTTTAGCCTTGGGTACTGGTTGTGTACCTTTCCTGCACTCGCTTGGATACAATACATCTTCTTCCCTATTGAAATATTTATTATCTATCGTTTGACTGTCCATTGCCGTGAGACGGAATGCAACGGTACAATGTCTTACGGACAATCGCTTTGGTACATTGTTCAACTTGTAATGTACGCATCGCTTATATTGGCTCTGTTTGTATATCTACATTGTAAGGTGCTTAATCCCGATTACATTGCTGAACAATTGGCTGTTGTTGAGACTGTAATGGAAACTATGCCACAATTTGAAGATGATGCCGAATCATTTCAAGCTATGACTGATATGTTTGGAATGGTGATTACTCCTTTGAATATGGCAATTGCCCAACTTTGGGTGAGACTTATGGAGGCACTCTTTGTCGGTCTGATATTGTCGGCATTCATTAAAAGAGACAAAACTCCGTTCGATGGTAATGAAACTATCGTAAACGATGACAATCAAGATATTAATCAAGATTAATACAACAACACAAACTATAAAAACTCAATACTATATTATGGATATATCAGTAATTGTACCTCTATTTAACGAGGCTGAATCTCTTCCCGAACTCTTTGCTTGGATAGATCGTGTAATGGTAGAACACCACTTCTCTTACGAGGTGATATTTATAAACGATGGTTCTACCGACAACTCTTGGGAGGTGATAAAAGAATTAAAAGCGAAGTCGGACAATGTACGAGCTATTCGTTTTCGCCGCAACTATGGCAAATCGCCTGCCCTCTATTGTGGCTTCGATATGGCACAAGGCGATGTTGTGGTAACTCTCGATGCCGACCTTCAGGACTCGCCCGATGAAATACCCGAATTATACAGAATGATTACCGAGGATAAATACGACTTAGTGTCGGGTTGGAAAAAAGTGCGTCACGACAATAAATTGACCAAAAACATACCATCGAAAATCTACAACGCTACCGCTCGCCGTGTTACAGGTCTTAAACTACACGATATGAACTGTGGTATAAAGGCTTATAAGAAAGAGGTGGTAAAAAATATAGAGGTATATGGTGAAATGCACCGCTACATACCATTCTTAGCAAAAAATGCAGGTTATACTCGCATAGGCGAAAAGGTTGTAGAACACCGCAAACGCCAATATGGCAAGTCGAAATTCGGTCTCGAACGTTTCGTTAATGGTTATCTCGACCTCTTCTCCCTCTCTTTCCTCAATCGTTTTGGCAAACAGCCTATGCACTTTTTCGGACTATGGGGTTCTGTAATGTTCCTTATAGGTCTGATAGCTATTGTTATAGTAGGAATAATAAAAATAGTAGCTCTTTCACGCCACGTACCTGCTCCACTTGTTACAAGTTCGCCTTATTTCTATATCGCACTCACTATGATGATATTGGGTACACAAATGTTCCTCTCGGGTTTTGTGGGCGAACTCGTGAGCCGCTCCGATGCCAACCGCAACAAATATCAAATATCCGAAGTTATAGAGTAGAATACTTGTGGACAAATTACCTCTCGAAAGCAATTACCAAACGAAAAATTATTTGTATCTTTGCACCACGAGAAAACAGCTGTACTTTTGATTATTTGATTTTATGCTTAAAAAGTTTTTTACAGAAATAGGTCAGTATTGTACTTTGATGTATAAGACATTTTCACGCCCCGACAATGTCAAGATGGTGTTAAAGCAGATACCTCGCGAAATGAAAAAGTTAGGCTTGGATTCAATTGGTATCATCTTGATTATATCCATCTTTATGGGTGTTATTATGACTATGCAGGTGGTGCTTAATACCGAAAATCCACTTTTGCCTCGCTATACTACCGGATTGATGTTACGCGACACCTATTTGTTGGAGTTTTCGTCTACCATAATGTGCCTTTTGTTGGCTGGTAAGGTGGGTTCGAATATAGCATCAGAGATAGGTTCGATGAGAGTGTCGGAGCAGATAGATGCTATGGAAATAATGGGCATAAATTCTGCCAACTACCTGATATTTCCCAAGATAGCTGCATTAGTACTCTTTATGCCAGTACTTGTAATTTTGTGTGTGGCTTTTGGATTGATTGGTGGTGCAGGTGTAGCGCAGTTTACCGACCTTATAACTATGAGCGACTATATTTATGGTATTCAGTATGCTTTTATACCATTTTACTTTACGTATAGCGTAATAAAGTCGGTGTTTTTTGGCTTTATCATAGCATCGATATCGGCATATTATGGTTATTATGCATACGGTGGCGCATTGGCAGTAGGTGAGGCAAGTACTCATGCAGTGGTCAATAGTAGCGTAGTAATCTTGTTGGCAGATATAGTGTTGACAAATTTGTTGTTAACCTAAAACGTGTGTAGTTATGATTGAGGTAAATAATGTATATAAATCGTTCGATGGCAAGCGTATTTTGTCGGATATTACTACCTGTTTTTACGATGGTAAGGTTAATCAAATAATAGGTAAGAGTGGTTCGGGAAAAACCGTTTTGGTGAAATGTATCATCGGACTTTTTCGCTTAGATAGCGGCTCGATTTTATATGACGGACGCGACATAACCAAGATGAATAATAAGAGCCGTATGCAACTCCGTCAAGAGGTGGGTATGCTCTTTCAAGGGTCGGCACTTTTCGATTCTATGTCGGTAATGGGCAATGTAATGTTTCCGTTGCTGATGTTTGGCAAGATGACTCGTGAGGAGATGGAAAAGAGAGCTAAGTTTTGTCTCTCGCGCGTAAACCTTACCCCTGATAAATACCGCTTATATCCTGGCGAAATTAGTGGCGGTATGCAAAAGCGTGTAGCAATAGCTCGTGCTATAGCTCTCAATCCTAAGTATCTCTTTTGCGATGAGCCAAACTCGGGATTAGACCCTGTAACTTCGCTCGTTATAGACAAACTTATCGAAGAAATAACACACGAATATAATATCACTACCATTGTAAATACCCACGATATGAACTCGATTATGGAAACAGGCGAGCAGATTATTCTTATAGAAAATGGTACAAAAGCGTGGGAGGGGTCGAAAGATACTATATTTACATCAGACAATGAGTCGTTGTCTAATTTTGTATTTGCCTCTGACTTATTCAAAAAAGTAAAAGGAGTTTCTAAAAAATTAGGTTGAGAAGATTTTTGAGCTTTAGATGAGCAGAAAAACAGTGAAAGTCGAAAGCAAAAAAGAGTTTACTCTATGTTTTGCTAAGGCGTATCTTGTTTTGGCTAAAAGCAAAATGAAAGTTACCCAAATGAGCGAAGAGAACTACATGAATGAAATTACTTGCATTTTATGTCATATAAAATCAAAAAGTTTCCAATTTAATAAGTCTCTAAAAATTGTGGTTGGTTTTATATCTAATTTATAGAACCTCCCTAAGACAAGCAAATAATAAGGCTATGTAATAATGGGTTGAGTTGTATCTTTGGTGATGCTGAGTGTAACCTATTGCGATAATTTTTTCGTAGCCGAACAACTTATTATCTATATTAAACCTATCAATTATGGCAGAAAAAACTCGTTATTCCGATGCCGAACTCGAAGAGTTCCGTCAGATAATTTTGGAAAAATTGGATAGAGCTCAAAAGGAGTATGAGACACTTCGTAACACTATCAGCAATGCCGAAGGCAACGATGTTAACGATACATCTCCTACCTTTAAGACTCTCGAAGAAGGTGCATCAACTCTAATGAAAGAGTCGCAAGGACAATTGGCTCAACGTCAGATGAAGTTTATTCAGCATCTTCAGGCTGCACTCGTACGCATCGAAAATAAGACGTATGGTATATGCCGTGAAACTGGAAAACTTATCCCTAAAGAGCGTCTTCGTGCAGTGCCTCATGCCACACTAAGCATTGAGGCTAAAAACGAAAAAAAATAAGCCTAAAACAATAGCTTATTATTTATAAATGCTTTAGACGGACTTGTTTTTGCCGTCTAAAGTTTTTGTGTCATTTTGTGTGCGATAAGAATATAACTTTTAGAAATACCCCCTTATTCCCGATGAAAGGATTTAAGAAATACCTACCTATCTTGATTTTTGTTTTAGCCATCGTGTTAGATCAATGGTTGAAAGTATATGTAAAACTCAATTTTACTCTTGGCGAGTCGAAGCATATATTCGATTGGTTTTATATTAGTTTTATTGAAAATCCAGGAATGGCTTTTGGTATGTCGTTGGGTAGTAAATTGTTTCTTACCATTTTCCGTTTGATTGCCTCGGTAGCCATAGTGGTTTATATTATTTGGCTCGTGCGGCATAAGTATAGTGCGGGTTTTGTAGTGGTAATGACAATGATATTGGCCGGTGCTGTGGGCAATTTGTTTGATTGTGTTTTTTATGGTCAAATATTTACCGAGAGTACATATTATCAAACTTCGCAGTTGTGTTCCTTTGGTAGTGGTTATGCCCCTCTGTTTATGGGTAAAGTGGTAGATATGTTTTATTTCCCACTATTCACTTTTCCCGATTGGATGCCATTAGTTGGTGGCGAAGTGTTTTTTAGCCCAATATTTAATTTAGCAGATAGCTATATAACTGTTTCGGTTATAGTGCTTATTATATTTTATGCACGGCAGTTTGGAAAATCGCTCGATGCTATTTTTCCATCGAAAAAGAAAGATAAGTAATGCGTTCCATCGCTACGAAATATATATTAGGCTTTTCATTACTGTTTGTATTGCTTAGTAGTTGCTCTATCAAACCCTCGGGAGTACTATCTCAGCGGCAGATGGTTGATGTGCTATTCGATATACATAAAGCCGATGCTACAATTTCGGTAACATCGCCATATCGTACTGCGGCTGACAATCGTGAGTATTACAACAGAGTGTTTGCAAAGTGGAATGTGACAAAAGAAAATTTCGACCGCTCTTTGGAGTGGTATGCCACACGTCCCGACGATTTGTTAGATATTTACGATTCGGTGCGAGTGCGAGCCGATAACTTGCAGTTGAGAGTTGAGGCTTACGAATTTCACCCCAAAGACAAACCTACGCTGATAGATTCGTTAGACGAATTTGACCTTTGGAAGTGGCAACGTGTGCAGTTCCTTGAAAACAGAGGTCAGAGAGAGATTTTGCCCGATTCGTTGCGCTTTGCGTACAACGACTCTAACTACTTTGCTCGTGGCAACGAGCTGAATTTCAGATTAGAAATGACAACACATTCGCTCGATACTGCTACATTCCGTACAATGCTTGTGTTGCATTATGCCGACTCTACACGTGATACTCTTTCTCACACCTCTTTGTCCGATGGAGTAGAGCGTAAATATCATTACACTAAAACTCTGCCCGATACCGTGGCACTTGCGCAATTGGACGTTATTTTGGTCGATGAACCATTTTGGTTAACCGATGTGGAGGTGAAAACAGTGTCGCTACATCGTAAATATCATAAATTCAACTCGCCAGTTATGCCCGAAATCCGTACTCAGGTACGAAATAGTAGAGACTCCGTAACGTTGGCTCGTAAGAAACTTAAGTGACGTTGATAAGGGAGGGGGATAATATTGGTATTCATATACATCTGTAGGTTGTTTCTTTGTTGCGAATTATGATTAAGGGTTTTAAGATTGCTGCTACTGCTATTGTTGCTAAAAATAAAATGTTGCCACCCTCGATAGTAACTATTGACGATGCTGGTGTGGTGGTGAATATTGCTCCATTGGCGGCCTTCGATGTAGAACCTGCTGCTACTCGCTATTTTAGCGGTATAATTACGACAGATGTCGAAATAGTTAAAATACAGGAGGGGGCAGATGTTAGAACGTTGGTAGATTGGCAATTAGAGATTGGTTATAGTGGTAGGTTGTTACTATGGCAAAACATATCGGCATACGATTTTATCATAAAAAACAATACAATAGTAAGTGAAATAGAAAATAAGAATATATTATGGCAAAAGAATTAAAAGAACTTACCCCTCGTGAGGAAAATTACTCGCAGTGGTACAACGATTTGGTGATGAAAGCCGACTTGGCAGAAAACTCTGCCGTACGTGGTTGTATGGTAATAAAACCATACGGCTATGCTATATGGGAAAAAATGCAACATCAGTTAGACGAAATGTTTAAGGCTACTGGACACCAAAATGCCTATTTCCCTCTATTTATACCAAAATCTTTTTTAAGCCGTGAAGCAGACCACGTTGAGGGGTTTGCAAAAGAGTGTGCAGTGGTAACTCATTATCGTTTGAAAACCGACCCTAATGGTGGAGTAGTTGTAGACCCTGAAGCTAAACTCGAAGAAGAACTTATTGTTCGCCCAACTTCCGAAACCATTATTTGGAATACATATAAAAATTGGATTAAGTCGTATCGCGACCTTCCTATACTTTGCAACCAGTGGGCAAATGTAGTCCGTTGGGAAATGCGTACTCGCCTTTTCCTTCGTACAGCCGAATTTTTGTGGCAAGAGGGTCATACAGCCCATGCAACTTGCGATGAAGCTATGGCTGAAGCTCGTCAAATGCTCAATGTTTACGCACAATTTGCCGAAGAATATATGGCAGTGCCAGTGGTTAAAGGCATTAAGTCGGCTAATGAGCGTTTTGCAGGTGCTGTCGAAACTTTCTGTATCGAAGCTATGATGCAAGATGGAAAGGCTCTTCAGGCAGGAACTTCACACTTCCTTGGTCAGAATTTTGCTAAGGCTTTCGATGTACAATACGTTAATCAGGACAACAAATTGGAGTATGTGTGGGCTACTTCGTGGGGCGTTTCAACTCGTTTGATGGGTGCTTTAATTATGGCACACTCCGACAACAATGGTTTAGTTCTTCCTCCTCGTTTAGCACCTTTCCAAGTAGTTATTGTGCCTATTTACAAAAATATGGAACAACTCGCTGCTATTTCCGAAAAGGTAAACGTGTTGGTTGCTGAACTTCGTAAATTGGGCGTTTCGGTTAAATACGACGATGCCGACAATAAAAAACCAGGTTGGAAATTCAGCGAATATGAACTTAAAGGAGTTCCAGTGCGTGTTGCTATGGGTGCTCGCGATTTGGAAAATGGTACTGTCGAGATTATGCGCCGCGATACACTCACTAAAGAGACACTTCCTCTTGACGGTATTGCCAATCATGTAGTTACCTTGCTCGAAGATATTCAGAAGAACATCTTCCAAAAAGCAGTAGACTATCGTGCCTCTGTTACTCGTGAAGTTAATTCGTACGAAGAGTTTAAAGTGGAAATCGAAAAAGGTGGGTTTATATCGGCGCACTGGGACGGTACTCCCGAAACTGAAGAACTTATCAAGCAAGAGACAAAGGCAACTATCCGTTGCATACCTTTGGATGGCGATACCACTCCGGGCGTTTGTATGGTAACTGGTAAACCATCGGCTCGTCGTGTGCTTTTTGCTCGCGCTTATTAATTAATGGGTAAGGATATAGTGTATTATTGCTGATATATTATATTCTTACTTATGCACATTATTAGTGAATTACGCACATTTCTAACAATATCTGTTGAAATAAATTTATGGCAAAAAAAACAAAAAAAACAAGTCGGGTGTCAAGTGTAGTACATGATAGTCGTTTTGGGTTTGCTGTTGGAATTATACTTTTTATAGTCTCACTATATATTTCGTTAGCTCTTGTATCGTTTTTCTTTACTGGGGCTGGGGATCAGAGTATAGTTTTGGCAGACGATGTCTCTTTTGCTGAAATGAAACGACAGATTTCCAACTGGACTGGAGCTGTGGGGGCTATCATAGCCGAGTGGTTGATGAACGATTGTATCGGTATCTCATCGCTTGTCTTAATGATTGTGCCTTATTCGATTGCTCTACACCTACTTAGAGTCTCAGCATCGCCACTTTGGAAGAGGATATTGTTCCCTCTGCTATTTGTAGTGTGGGGACCGGTGATGTTCGACTTTATTTTTGGCGGTCTATTAGAAGGCTCGTTCTTAAGCATTGGTGGTGCGTATGGTGCGTATGTTTCTGACTATTTAGTATCAAACATAGGTTTACCAGGTACTCTGTTGGTTATCTTAGGTGCATTTATAGTCTTTTCGGTCTTTGCCTTTAGTCAGACTATTCCTGCGATACAACGTTTGTTCCGCTCTAACAGTCGTTTGTCTGCTGCTTTTGACGCATATAAAGAAAAGCGAAAAGCCAAAGCCGAGGCTAAAGCGCAAGCTAAACAGTTGCGTGACAATGAAAAGAGAGAGAAAAAAGAGAGTAAAGCAAAGGCAGTTCGTATTGGCGATGATATAGTGCCAGAGGAGTGGGTAGACAAAACTCCTGCTACCGACGAAATAGTTATCGAGTCAGTTCCATTAGACAACAATGACGAGATTGTTATTGTTGAGAGTAAGAATAGTAATGTGAGCGGTGTAGAGGTGGAGAGTGTAGATGTAAATACTACCGAAAGTGATGCAAATAATAATAATGCTGATACCGAAGAAGACGTAGACGACAATGAAAAGACAACTATTGTAGAGGAGATGCCTACCGAGGAGGACGAGCGTGTTGATGAAAACCTCGAACCCTACGATCCTACTCTCGATTTGTCGTATTACAAATATCCTACTTTAGACCTTCTGAAAGATTATCCACAAACGGCGCAAGCACTTACCAAAGAGGAACAACAAGCCAATCAGGTTAAGATAATCAGCACATTAAAGAGTTTTGGTATTGGCGTAAAAAAGATTTTCGAGACTATAGGTCCTACCATTACTCTCTACGAGATAGTGCCAGAGGATGGAGTGCGTATATCGAAAATCAAAAATCTCGAAGCCGATATTATGCTATCGCTTGCTGCTATTGGTATTCGTATTATTGCTCCTATGCCGGGAAAAGGTACTATAGGTATCGAGGTGCCAAATTCAAACCCACGCATTGTGAGTATGTATGGCACTATAGCCTCGAAAAAATTTCAGGAGTCGAAGTACGAACTACCCGTAGCCCTTGGTCGCACTATTACTAACGAAGTGTTTACGTTCGACCTTGTAAAGATGCCCCATTTACTTGTGGCGGGAGCAACAGGTCAGGGTAAGTCAGTGGGCTTGAATGCTATTATCACCTCGCTACTCTATAAGAAACATCCATCGCAATTGAAATTTGTGCTTGTCGACCCCAAGAAGGTTGAGTTTAATATTTATAGCGAAATAGAACGACACTTCTTGGCTAAGATACCAGATGCAGACGAGCCTGTTATAACCGACACAAGCAAAGTTGTGGAGACACTTAATTCGCTCTGCAAAGAGATGGACGCTCGATACGACTTGCTAAAAATGGCTCATACACGTAATATCCGCGAGTACAATGAGAAGTTTATTAATCGCCGTCTAAATCCATTGAAAGGACATAAGTATCTGCCCTATATAGTGGTGATAGTAGATGAGTTTGGCGACTTGATAATGACTGCAGGTAAAGAAGTAGAGATGCCAATAGCACGTATTGCACAGTTGGCTCGTGCTGTTGGTATACATATGATTATAGCTACACAGCGTCCGTCGGTCAATATAATAACTGGTATTATCAAAGCCAACTTCCCGGCTCGTATAGCCTTTAAGGTGTCGAGTGGTGTCGACTCTAAAACAATTCTCGATGGTCCCGGAGCTCAGCAGCTGATTGGACGAGGCGACTTGCTATTTTCGCAAGGCGAATCGCCTGTGCGTGTGCAGTGTGCCTTTGTAGATACTCCCGAAGTGGAGGAGATTGTGAAGTATATAGGCGACCAACAAGGTTATCCATCGGCATTCGAGTTGCCCGAACCGGACATTTCTGGCGATGATGCAGACCTCTCGTCAGTCGACCTAGCCAAACGTGATTCTTATTTCGAGGAGGTGTCGCGTTATGTTGTAAATTCGCAACAAGGCTCAACAAGCAATATACAGCGTAAATTCGAAATTGGCTTTAACCGAGCAGGACGTATAATGGACCAACTCGAAGTGGCTGGTATCGTAGGACCTGCAAAGGGTAGTAAGCCACGCGAAGTACTCATTCAAACCGATTACGAACTTGACCAACTACTAAGCTCTCTTAGATAAATCATTAAGAAATACCCATCATATCAATTAATAATCGTATGCGTATGAAACATTTAATCGTTACCCTGATAGCACTATTGACATTAGCTCCAGTGGCGTTAGCAGCTCCTCAAGCAATATCAAAGCAAAAAGGAGTGACTGCCAATATCAAAAACAACCCAGAGGCTCAGTCAATTGCTAAAAAATCGTTGTTGAAACTCAAAAAAGCAGCGTATAAAACTACCTTTTCATATATCTATTATAGTGCAGAGACAGAAACCTCTACAACTCAAAGTGGCGAATTGGTGTTGAACAATCGTTTGTTTAAAATTGTACTTAATGGTATTGAAACCAAGTACGATGGACTTACTCAATGGGTATATATGTCGGATAACAACGAGGTTACTATTACAGAGCCTTCTCGTGATGAGTTGATAGAAAACAATCCCATGATGCTTCTTGACCATTATATTGATTTACATCGGATTAATATGGACATTGAGCAACCCAAAGATACCTATTCTATCAATTTCTTCCCTCAAAATCCTAAGGAGTGCGACTTCTTCAAAATAAATATATTGATAAACGATGTAACTTTTCTCCCTAAACAGATAACTATCTCACTTCGTAATGGCGATCGTATAACTATGCAGTGGAATAAGTTTGATGTAGCAGAATGTGATAAGGCATTTTTCCGCTTTGACGACTCGCAATATCCTGGCGTAGTGGTCAACGATATGAGATAAAACTATGTATGTGTGTTTCCAAAATTCAGTAATGGATTTTATCCTCAATTTTTAGAATTACCATTAAATTAAGGCAAAATCACTTTTCTTGTAAAATGCGGTTTTGCCTATAGGGAGTTTATAATCAGAATTGGATTTTCAAAAAAGTGAATTTATAGAAACTCCCTATATCTATTATTATGGCGCAAATTGTACTTCCTGACAATTTTATACAATTAATCCAACCTGTCGTTGACAACGAATTAGATGCTTTTCTCAATGCTCTATCTTCTGAACCTGTAACCAGTATTCGCATAAATCCTCATAGGGGCGACAAAGGTTTATATGACGCTTTGCCACACGTGCCTTGGTGCGAGAGTGGCAGATATTTAGAAGTTCGTCCACGCTTTACCTCCGACCCTTTATTTCATGCAGGAGCATATTATGTGCAGGAAGCCTCGTCAATGTTTCTGCATCAGGCTCTAAGCCAGTGTGTCGACCCACACTCTATTGTGCTTGATATGTGTGCTGCTCCTGGCGGTAAATCTACACTTATTAGTTCATATCTTGCCGACGATGCTCTACTTGTGTCGAACGAATATGTGCCGCAACGAGCGCATATACTTGTCGAAAATTTAGCAAAGTGGGGTAGTCATCGTTGTGTTGTAACTAATAACGATACCCGACATTTCAGCTGTCTAAGTGGTGTATTCGATGCTGTATGTGTTGATGCCCCATGTTCTGGCGAGGGAATGTTTCGCAAAGAACCAAAAGCACTCACCGAGTGGTCGCTAAATAATGTAGAAATGTGCGTTGAAAGGCAACGAGAAATACTTGCTAATGCGTGGAATGCGTTACGTCCTGGGGGGACACTAATATATAGCACTTGTACGTACAATACAAAGGAGAATGAGGAGAATGTTCGTTGGTTGATAACTGAATTTGGCGCAGAGTATCGCACCTTGAAAGTTAGTGACAATTGGAACATTGTAGTTACAGAGTATGGCTATCGTTTTATGCCACATCACACAATAGGAGAAGGATTATTTCTGTCGGTGGTAGTTAAACCGGCGACAGAAAGAGTTTCAACCCCTAACATTAAATTGCCCAAACGAATGCCCGTGAGAAGAGACGAAATATTGCGTTGGCTTTCGCATTCAGAAGATTTTGAGAGTGTGGTATATGAGAATAGTGTTTATGCTTTACCTCGAAAACATTTAGCATTGATACTTTATATTAAAGCTAACCTCAATGTTATGTCAATGGGGGTGAACACAGCTATTATTAAAGGACACGACCTTATACCGCAGCAACAATTAGCACTATCCACAAGCATTAACATGGATGCATTTGCCAAAGTAGATATCAACGAGCAGACGGCAATAGCTTATCTAAAAACCGAAGCCATACAACTGTACGATGCGCCACGAGGCTTTATCTTGTTGACATACCATAGCATTCCACTTGGTTGGGTAAAGAATGTAGGCAATCGCTGTAACAACCTATACCCCACAGCTTGGCGCATTCGATTTTGAATAAATTGCTTTTTGAGAAATTATCACATGGTGCATTATGTTCTGATTTATAGACTGTTACTCGGCTTTATGTGATATTGTGCTATTAATAGTTTTGTGTTTTCAAACTTTTTAGTAACTTTGCAATTCGGAAAATGGCACGCATAGTGTGTCGCAATAAAACGCTTAAAGGTCTGCCTAAACTGTTAGTTATTAACTAATAAAATCCACTCGCAGCGGTAGACTTAAAATGAAATAGACTATGAAAGAGCAAAAAATTAGGGCTGCAATCACGGCGATAGAGGCATATTTGCCGGATTATGTTCTCACCAACGAAGAATTAAGCCATATGGTGGATACCAGTGACGAATGGATAATGGGTCGCGTAGGTATTAAAGAACGCCGCATACTTAAAGAACCAGGTGCCGGTATGACCTATATGGCATCTCGTGCGCTTAAAACACTACTCGAAAAAAATAATATTGACCCCTCAGAGATAGGAGCTGTAATCTGCTCTACTGTTACTCCCGACCACGTATTCCCTGCTTCTGCTGCTATTGTTGCGGAGTCGTGCGGTATTAAAAACGCTATGTCGTTCGATATGAACGTTGGTTGTGCGGGATTTATCCACGCTTTCAAAACTATGTCGCTATATGTAGAGAGTGGTTTTGTTAAGAAGGGTGTTGTAATAAGTGGCGAAAAAATGTCGGCTATCCTCGACTATACCGACCGTAACACTTGTCCTCTTTTTGGTGACGGTGCTGCTGCTGTACTTGTTGAACCTTGTGCCGATGGTAATGGTCTTCAAGATGCTATTCTTCGTTCAGATGGTGTTGGTAAACAATATCTCCACATGAAAGCTGGTGGTTCTGTTCGTCCTGCATCGCACGAAACTGTCGATGCTCGTGAGCATTTTGTTTATCAAGATGGTAAAAACGTGTTCAAATGGGCTGTTACCAAAATGGCAGACGTGTCGTGCGAAATGATGGAGCGCAATGGCTTAAACCCTAAAGATATATACTTCTTGCCTCATCAGGCTAACCTTCGTATAATTGAGGCTGTTGGTAATCGTATGGGCATTAGTTCTGACCGAGTACTTGTTAATATAGACAAACGTGCCAACACCTCTTCTGCAACAATTCCTATTCTTATGTGGGATTATAAGAAAAACTTCCTCAAAGGCGATAACCTTATACTTTCATCGTTTGGCGCAGGATTTGCTTGGGGCTCGCTTTGGATTAAATGGGCAGTAGATGGAATGCGATAAATTCTGTACAATGGAGGCTATAAGTTAGTTATTTCTATAAATAGTACATTACTCTATACAACAAATATTAATTACGATTAAAAGGCAAAGTGGCGTTGCCTTTTAATCGTAATTTTTTTGTAAACACACCGCCATTCTAAACATTATTTTGTACCTTTGCAAGAAATTGTGCGTAATCGAACACACACTACTTATTTCAACAATCTATTTAGAGTTATACAAAAATGAAACTCAAAATTCGTCTTATAGTGATGAACTTCCTACAATTTGCTGTGTGGGGAGCTTATCTTACCTCAATGGGTCGATATTTAGGTCCTGCCGGACTTGGCGGTCACATTGGTCTATTTTACTCAATACAAGGTATAGTATCTATCTTTATGCCGGCACTTATGGGCATTGTGGCTGACCGCTGGATTCCTGCTCAAAAACTCTTGGGTATATGTCACGCTGTGGCAGGTGCAGCTCTCATTGCAGCAGGTATGTATGGCTTGTCGGCAGCAGGTAATCCCGACTTTGCACTGCTTTTTTCGCTCTACACCATTAGTGTGGCATTTTATATGCCTACTCTGTCGCTATCGAACTCTGTAGCTTATAGCGGATTGGAGCGTGCGGGACTTGATATTGTAAAAGACTTTCCACCTATACGTGTATTTGGAACAATAGGCTTTATCTGCTCTATGTGGGCTGTAGATTTGCTTGGCTATCAGGATACTGCAATGCAATTTGTAGTCAGTGGTGGATTGAGTATTGTATTGGCACTCTATTCGTTTACATTGCCAGCTTGCCCTATTGCTAAAACTGCATCGACAAAAATTGTTGACATTCTTGGACTTCGAGCATTCACCCTTTTCCGCCAACGTAAAATGGCAGTGTTCTTCATCTTTTCGATGCTTCTTGGCGTATCGCTCCAGATAACTAACGGCTTTGCCAATCCGTTTATAGCCAGTTTCGAGGCTATTGATGAGTATGCCAATACTTTTGGTGTGCAACACTCAAATATGCTAATTTCGTTGTCGCAAATATCAGAAACATTATGTATACTGCTAATTCCATTTTTCCTTCGCCGTTTTGGTATTAAGAATGTAATGCTTATAGCTATGCTGGCATGGACTCTCCGTTTCGGTCTCTTCGGACTTGGCAATCCGGGCAGTGGCGTTTGGCTACTTATCCTATCAATGATAGTGTATGGTATGGCATTCGACTTCTTTAATATATCAGGTTCGATGTACGTCGACCAGTCGACCGACCCCGCTCAACGCTCTTCTGCACAGGGTCTTTTCTTCTTGATGACTAATGGCATAGGTGCTACAATTGGTACACTCTCTGCACAGTGGGTAGTTAATCAATTCTGCTTATGGCAAGATGTAGTTGTTGGTGGCACAACTAAAAGCCTTCTTGTTGGCGATTGGTCTACTGTGTGGTATATTTTTGCTGCTTATGCGCTTGTGGTAGCTATTCTTTTTGCCTTTATATTTAAAAGTGAAAAAGAAGCCAAACAGTAATATTTGACCTTCTTCTTGAATGGAAACAACAAAAAAGGATACTAATATGGTGCTACGCACCGAACATCTTTATAAGATTTATGGCAAACGCACCGTGGTGAACGATGTCTCTATTGAGGTGCATCAGGGTGAGATTGTAGGTCTGCTTGGTCCTAATGGAGCAGGCAAGACAACAACGTTCTATATGACCACCGGCTTGGTCGTTCCCAACGATGGTAAGATATTTCTTAACGATACCGAAATTACCAAATATCCCGTCTATCGCCGTGCGCAAGCAGGTATTGGCTATTTGGCGCAAGAGGCTTCGGTATTTCGTAAAATGAGTGTTGAAGATAATATTGCATCGGTATTGGAGATGACCAAATTTTCCAAAGAGTATCAGCGAGAAAAACTCGAACAACTTATAGCAGAATTTCGTCTCGAACACGTGCGGAAGAATATAGGCGACCGCTTGTCGGGTGGCGAACGTCGCCGTTGTGAAATAGCTCGCTGCCTTGCCATAGAGCCAAATTTTGTGATGCTCGATGAACCATTTGCAGGTGTAGACCCTATAGCAGTGCAAGATATTCAGGATATAGTGTGGCACTTAAAAGACAAGAACATAGGTATACTTATTACCGACCACAACGTAGACGAAACACTCTCTATTACCGACCGTGCTTATCTACTTTTCGAGGGTAAAATACTCTTCCATGGCTCGCCCCCCGAGTTGGCATCTAACCCTGTGGTTCGTGAACGATATTTAGGTCGTGACTTCGAGCTTAAACGCAAAACAAAAGTTGAAATATAAACTTTAGTTGAGATATAAACACACAAAACTCCGCTCAAAAATAGCTTTTGAGCGGAGTTTTGTGTGTTGTGGTTACGTTGAGCCTATTTTGATGCTTTTCTTTTCGTTGCAATAGCTGTTATAATGCTCACTACAAGATACCATAATATAATATATGGTAGTGAGTGTAGGCGGAACACAATAGCCAATACTACTACACCAAAGAGAAATATGTAGCGAATTAGATTGTCTGCCCAACGGAAATTGTGAAATTTCAGTGAGAACATTGGTATTTCCGACACTAAAAGCCAAGCCGAAAGAACTATGCCTATCAATGTTACTACTATCGCAGTTGTTGATTGAAACGCTTCGGGATAGCCGTTATAAGCTATGCCAACCCACAATATAGCATTGGCAGGGGTGGCAAGACCGATAAACGAATCGGTTTGACGAGTATCAACATTGAATTTTGCCAAGCGTAGAGCCGAAAATAGTGTGATTACGAAACCTAAATATGGAAGATATGTCCACGCATCGGCAAGTGGGGTGAGTAGGCGGAAAGCTACCATACCCGGCAGAAACCCAAAACTAATCATATCGGCAAGCGAGTCAAGCTCTTTGCCTATTGGCGATGATACTTTAAGCGCACGAGCCGCAGCTCCATCAAAGAAGTCGAACATTGCAGCTATAAGCATAAAGAGCATAGCGGTACCAAACCGATAGTTGTAAGCCGCTATACAAGCCACGATGCCCGACATTTGGTTGAGCAGCGTAATGCAATTGGGTATATGACGTTTCATAGTGGTGAGGTGTTAAGGATGGTTTTATATATTAGGTTGCGAAGTTAGTTATTTTAATGCAAATGACAAAACAAACTGAGGTAATTATAATAAAAATCCGCATCCATTTGTAAAATCAAACGAATGCGGATTTTTTTAGTGATCCAGCTGGGGCTCGAACCCAGGACCCCAACATTAAAAGTGTTGTGCTCTACCAGCTGAGCTACTGAATCAATATTAGGTTTGCTTTATTGTTTCCTTCGGAGATATTCAAAAGTTGTACCCCTTCAAAAGCGAGTGCAAAGGTACTGCTTTTATTTGAAACAACCAAATGTTTTTGTAATTATTTTGTAATTATTTTTTTATAAAATAGGTTCTTTCTGTATGAAGTACTCATTATAAAGTGTTTAAGTCCTTAATATATGTTGTAGTAGATATTGTTTTCGTAAAAGTGTAGACGTTTTGTATTTTTTTAGATTGTAAATCGTTGGTTTTGTTGCGTTTTTTGTAACTTTGCGAAGATTTTTGCCTTTGTGGCATATTTGTAGTACAAATTCTAAACAGATTTTATTGATGAGACCTAACCTAAATATCAAAAACAGAACTCGTGACGGTTGGAAAAAAATAAAAAGCCATAGATGGATAAGTGCATTGATGATAATAGCTGTAGTTGTATTGGCTATGGTGCTAATAATAAAAGCCGTTACTCGCCCCAAAGAGGTGGTAACACATCCTGTGGTTGTAGTGCAACCCGTGCTACGTGATAATGTAGAGATATATGGCGAGTATGTAGGTCGCATCCGTGCGCAGCAATTTGTTGAAGTGCGCGCACGTGTAGAGGGCTATCTCGAACAGATGTCGTTTGCCGAGGGAACATATGTACAGCGAGGTCAGGTTCTTTTTCTTATCAATCCCGACCAGTATCGTGCTAAAGCCGATAAAGCTCGTGCACAGCTTAAAAAAGATGGGGCTCAAGCCGACAAAGCTCGTCGCGATTTGGAACGTGTTCGTCCGCTATTGGCTCAAAACGCAGTAAGTCAATTAGATTTGGATAATGTTGAGGCTGCTTATCAAAGTGCCGAGGCAACAGTGGCAATGACCGAAGCCGAATTGGCTCAAGCCGAGTTGGAATTGGGATATACCGTAGTCCGTAGTCCTATTTCGGGTTATATTAGTGAGCGCAATGTCGATCTTGGTACTCTTGTAGGGGCGGGAGCTAAGTCGCTATTGGCTACCGTGGTAAAACGCGATACGGTGCTTGTTGACTTTAGTATGACTGCTCTTGACTATCTGAAAACTAAATCGCGCAATGTAGAGCTTGGACGTCAGGACTCTACTCGTTTTTGGCAACCTAATATCACAGTAACTCTTGCCGACAATAGTGTATATCCACACCACGGATATGTAGATTTTGCAGAACCGCAGGTTGACCCCAAAACTGGCACATTTTCAGTCCGTGCATTAATGCCAAACCCCGATCAGGTGCTTCTTCCCGGTCAGTTTACAAAGGTTAGTCTACTTTTAGATGTTAGAGAGGGGGCAGTGGTAGTGCCTATGCGTGCTGTAATAATTGAAAAAGGCGGTGCATTTATATATGTGTTGCGTTCCGACTCTACTGTCGAACGCCGTTTTATTGAGCTTGGACCAGAGTATAAAAATAATGTAGTTGTTGAGCGTGGTCTATTGGCTGGAGAGACGATAGTGACTGAGGGTTTTCATAAACTAAATCCCGGTGTAAAGGTCGATGCTATTTCACAAACAGAATACGAAAAAATGATAAAAGGAGAGGCTGCCGGAGGAGCTAATAGCAAATGAGTAGCACAACACCACCACAAAAATCTAATTTTTTTATCGACCACCCTGTATTTTCTATTGTTTTATCAATATTGATAGTGATAGTGGGTGTTGTAGGTTTAACACTATTGCCTGTTGACCAATATCCGCAAATAACACCACCGGTGGTGCAAATATCTGCATCGTATCCGGGGGCAAGTGCTCTAACAGTGTCGCAAGCAGTTGCAACTACCATCGAACAAGAGCTAAATGGTACTCCAGGAATGATATATATGGAGTCGTCGAGTTCAAATACCGGTAGCTTTTCGGCTACAGTAACTTTTGACATATCAGCCAATCCCGACCTTGCTGCTGTCGAAATTCAAAATCGTATTAAACTTGCCGAAAATCGACTGCCTGCCGAGGTTGTACAAAATGGTATTCAGGTATCGAAGCAAGCCCCAAGTCAACTTATGACAATCTGTCTTACTTCTGAAGATGAGAAGTTTGACGAAATTTATCTAAGTAACTTTGCAACTATTAATGTGCTTGATGTGCTGCGCCGTATTCCGGGAGTAGGGCGAGTGTCGAATATAGGCAGTCGCTACTATGCTATGCAGATATGGGTGTGGCCCGACCGCTTGGCATCGTATGGTTTGACAGTAAAGGATATACAGTCGGCATTGAAAGATCAAAACCGTGAATCGGCAGTTGGTGCTTTTGGACAGCAACCAATTGACGGTGTGGATATTACTATCCCTATTGCAGCACAAGGTCGTCTCTCTACTGTCTCTCAATTTGAAGATATAGTGGTGCGTGCCAATGCTGATGGGTCGATGATACGCCTTAAAGATGTGGCACGTGTGTCGCTCGAAGCCAGTTCATATACAACAGAGAGTGGACTAAATGGAGGCAATGCTGCAGTGCTAAACATATTTATGCTACCCGGAGCTAACGCTTTAGAGGTGGCTAATGAGGTGAAAAAGTCTATGGCTGAAATAAGCGAAGATTTTCCCGAAGGTTTGGAGTATAGTATTCCATTCGATGTTACCACTTATATATCAGAGTCGATTTCTAAGGTGTTAAAGACATTGTTAGAGGCTTTGCTGTTGGTTATTATAGTAGTATTCCTTTCTCTGCAAAGTTGGCGAGCTACCGTAATTCCAATTGTGGCAGTGCCTATATCGCTTATTGGTACATTTGGCTTTATGCTTATATTTGGCTTTTCGCTAAATATACTCACGCTGTTAGGCTTAATTCTTGCTATTGGTATAGTGGTAGACGATGCAATTGTGGTGGTGGAAAATGTTGAGCATCTGATGGCTACCGAGCATCTATCTGCTCGTGAGGCCACGGTTAAGGCAATGGCTAATCTGCGTGGCGCACTTATTGCCACTTCGCTTGTGCTCTGTGCTGTGTTTGTACCTGTTAGTTTTCTAAGTGGTATAACTGGTATGCTATACCGCCAATTCACGGTTACTATTGCAGTGTCGGTACTTCTATCAACTGTTGTTGCTTTAACGCTAACACCGGTAATGTGTTCGCTTATATTGCGTCCTCGCAGCGGAGAACCAAAAAATATAGTGTTTCGCAAAATAAATCAATGGCTTGCGCGAGGTAACGATAATTACGTGCGTTCGATAAACAGAGTATTAGTTAACCCTCGTCGAGTGTTAGCTGCCTTTGGTATAGTGTTGATAGGTATATTTATGGCAAACAGACTGTTGCCATCAAGCTTTATGCCTGTTGAAGATCAGGGTTATTTCAAAGTGGAACTCGAACTTCCCGAAGGGGCAACTATAGAACGAACACGAATTGTAACCGACCGTGCTATAGCTTACCTTACTGCTAATCCATACGTGGAGTATGTGCAGAATGTTACAGGAAGTAGTCCTCGTGTTGGTTCAAGTCAGGGACGTAGCGAACTCACCGTAATTCTTAAACCTTGGGAAAAACGCAAAGGTGTGAAAATTGACGATATAATGGCAGATGTCCGTCGTGAGTTTTCATTTTACCCCGAGAGTAAAGTATTTCTTTCCACGCCTCCAGTTATTCCTGGTCTTGGTACTTCGGGCGGTTTTGAAATGCAACTTGAGGCTAAAGGCGATGCAACATACGACGATTTGGTCGCGGCTACCGACACACTGCTTTATTATGCAAGCCAAAGTCCCGAGTTAACAGGTCTCTCCTCGTCGCTTCAAGCCGAGATACCGCAACTCTATTTCGATGTTGACCGCGACAGAGTAAAACTCCTTGACATTCCTATGGCAGATGTGTTTTCAACAATGAAAGCATACACCGGGTCGGTATATGTAAACGATTTTAATATGTTTAACCGCATATATAAAGTTTACATTCAAGGCGAATCAATTTATCGCGATCACCCCGACGATATAAATCTCTTTTTTGTTAAAACTCCAAAAGGCGATATGGTGCCACTTTCGGCTTTAGGAACATTGCATTATACAGCAGGTCCAGGTAGTATAAAACGTTTCAATATGTTCAACGCTTCGGTTATCCGTGGTAGTGCGGCTCAGGGCTATAGCTCAGGTCAGGCAATGGAGGTTATTGAACAGATAGCACATGACCATCTGCCCGATAATATAGGTGTAGAGTGGAGTGGATTGTCGTATCAAGAGAAAAATGCGAGTGGTAAGACGGGTCTTGTGTTGGGGTTAGTATTTCTCTTTGTTTTTCTTTTCCTTGCGGCTCTTTATGAGAGTTGGACATTGCCTATAGCTGTACTTTTGTCGCTACCTATTGCCGTATTGGGTGCATATATAGGTGTGGCTGTGTGTGGATTGGAAAACGATGTATATTTTCAGATAGGACTGGTAATGCTGATAGGATTGGCAGCAAAAAATGCTATCCTTATTGTTGAGTTTGCTAAAGTGCAAGTAGACAATGGTGTTGATGTAATTCATGCCGCTGTGGACGCTGCTCGCCAACGTTTCCGCCCTATACTTATGACCTCTCTTGCCTTTATTCTTGGTATGTTACCTATGGTATTGGCTACGGGTCCGGGTTCTGCTGCCCGTCAGGCTATAGGTACAGGCGTATTTTTTGGTATGATATTTGCCATTATTTTTGGTATTATTTTAGTGCCTTTCTTCTTTGTGCTTGTGTATAAAACTACCAATGCCATTAAAAGGCGTACTAAGCATCGCAAGGTTGCATAAAACTTTTCTCAGAATGAAACGATTATCATATATTATCTTTGCCTTTGTGGCAGTGATACTTACCTTTAGTTCGTGTAAGGTGGGTAAGGCGTATGTTCGCCCCGAAATAACGCTGCCCGACTCAATAGCCGCTTGCACCGACTCTATAAGTTTTGCCGACCGCCATTGGAAACAGGTGTATAAAGATTCGGCTCTTATGTCGCTTATCGATACCGCATTAGCCTACAATAGTGATATTAATGCCGCAGCGGCTCGTGTCGAAGAGTTGGCTTATCGAGCAAGAATATCTACATCGAAAATGTTGCCTGGCTTTAGCGGTAAGGTGGGCGATGAGTACGAACGTGAAAATTATGGTGGCGACAACTTGAATGCAAAGAATACGTTCGATGTAAAATTATTACTTTCGTGGGAACTTGATTTGTGGGGCAATTTACGTTGGGCTCGCACTGCCGATAAGGCTAAGTATTTGGCATCGGTAGAGGGTACTCGTGCTTTGCAAATGACCATAGTGTCGGAGGTGGCAATGGCATATTATAAGCTTGTTGCCCTTGATACTGAGCTTGATATTGTTCGTCAGACCTTAAAAGCACGTGAAGAAGGTGTACATCTTGCCAAAGTTCGTTTTGAGGGAGGTATGACTTCCGAAACTGCTTATCGTCAGGCTCTTGTTGAGCATGCTCGTACTGCCACTCTTGTGCCTGATTTAGAGCGTAAAATAGCAATCCAAGAAAACGAAATTGCATTTCTTGCAGGGCGTTTTCCATCGCCTGTTGAACGTAGTGCAGGACGCGATTCGCTGTTTCTGCCCGATGAGATTAGTACCGGTTTCCCATCGTCTCTCTTGGAGCGACGACCCGATATACGTCGTGCCGAACAAAATTTGATTGCCGCCAATGCTCGTGTAGGTGTGGCTTTTACCGATATGTTCCCTCGTATTTCGCTAAAGGCAGGTGCTGGTGTAGAGACTATAGATATGCGTGCTATTTTTCGTTCGCCACACGAAATTATTACAGGTACGCTTCTTGCACCCATTTTCAATTGGGGACAACTTCGCTATACGTGGAAAGCCGAAAAGAAAGCATACGAGGCTCAAGTGTACGACTATAACAAAGTAATTCTTAATGCTTTTCGTGAGGTTGATAATGCCTTGGTTAATTACGACAAGATACGTGATATATATCGTTTACGTTCGGCACATGCCGAGTCGGCTCATAGCTATCTGCAATTGGCAGAAATTCAATACCTCAATGGTGTTATAAGCTATATGGATGTTCTCGATGCACAACGTAGCTATTTCGATGCTCAGATAGCACTCTCCAATGCCATTCGCGACCAACTACTTGTAGTAGTCGATTTGTATAAAGCTTTGGGTGGCGGTTGGCAATAGTAGCGGAAGCTTATCTTTGTGATGTTTTTCATCGTAAAAATGCTTTGTAATATCAGCAAAAAGTCTTAATTTTGCAGATACAATTCGAGGAAGTTCTATCAATTATGGAACAACCTAAAAGCATTTTTTATGAAAATAATATTCCGTATAAATTACTCCACGCAGTGGGGTCAAGACCTACGTGTGGTAGGTAACATACCTGAGTTGGGCGGTGGCAACGTAGATGCTGCTCAAAAGATGCTGTTTTCGCACGATCAAGAGTGGTATTTAGAACTTAATATACCAGCAACAAAAGCTAAAACTCTATCGTACAATTATATAATGTGCGATGCTAACAACGGCACTGCCACTCGTGAGTGGGGTGATGCACGCAACGTTGTTTTTCCATCAAAGACCGACACACTGCTACTTGTCGATGCTTGGAATAGCATTTCGGCAGTGGAGAATACTTTTCTTACTTCCCCTTTTGTAGATGTGCTATTAAAGCAGAATGTTACCCCTTGTAGCGGTAATCCTTTAAAGCAATACACTCACTCACTATCTGTTAAAGCTCCTCTTTTGCAAAAAGGTGAAGTGTTGTGTGTTGTAGGCAATTGCCCACAACTTGGCAATTGGGCAACCGATCATCCTCTGTTGCTTTCCAATGCCAATTATCCTCTTTGGACTGCGCAAATTGATCTTTCTGATGTTGAGCACGATATACACTATAAATATGGTGTCTACAATGTGGAAACAGAGCATTTTGTGCGTTTTGAAAATGGCTACGACCGCATTGTTCCTCCAGCTTCTAATGGTAGAGTAGTGGCAGTTACCGACACTTTTGCTAGTCTTGATACCAACACTTGGCATGGAGCAGGTGTTAGCATACCGGTGTTTTCTCTCCGTTCTAAACGCTCGTTTGGCGTAGGCGATTTTACCGATTTGCATCTTATGGTAGATTGGGCAGCAAAGGTGGGACTTAAACTTATTCAAGTTTTACCTCTTAACGATACTATTGGCACTCATACCAATGCCGATGTTCTCCCATACGCCGCTATTTCGGCTTTTGCCCTTAACCCCCTCTTCTTAGATTTAGATAAACTTCCGATTGCCACCGATGATGCGTTGAATGACGAATACAAACGTATTCAACCCACATTGAATGCCGAGGAGCGTGTAGATTTCCTACCTGTTATCGATTTTAAATTGCGTTATCTTCGTGCTTCATACCTCTATAATAAAGATAAATTTCTGAAAGACAAAACTTTTATTTCGTTTTTCAAAGAAAATAGTCATTGGCTAAAACCATACGCTGTATATTGCTGTATTCGCGACCATCGTGGCACTTGCGACTATCGCCAGTGGCTCGAATTTGCTACATATTCCGACAAGATGGCTGACCGCCTATCGCATACTTCCCACCCTTGGTTCGATGATGTGGCGCAATGGTGGTACTGCCAATATCAACTGCATTTGCAGCTACTTGCAGCTGTACAATATGCTCACTCTTGTGGTGTTGTGCTAAAAGGCGATATTCCTATTGGCGTTAATCGCAATAGTGTAGACACGTGGGTTTCGCCACAACTTTTCAATATGGATATGGCTGCTGGTGCGCCACCCGATATGTTTGCTGTAAAGGGTCAAAATTGGGAATTACCAACGTACAATTGGGAGGCTATTGCAGCTACCAATTTCGAATGGTGGCAACGTCGTTTTCAACAGATGGCTCGCTATTTCGATACTTTCCGTATCGACCATATCCTCGGTTTTTTCCGTATATGGCAAATTCCACTTGCACATCAAGAGGGCATAATGGGTTATCTTAATCCTTCTATCCCCTTGTACGTCGAGGAGTTTGAACAACGTGGCGTGTGGTTCGATTACGAACGTTTTACCACACCTTATATCACCGATGAAATACTTAATCAAACCTTTGGCACCGAATCCGACTGGGTACGCAATAATTGTTTATACATTGAGTATGGTTTTGCTTATCGTCTCAGACCGGAATATGCAACACAGACCGAAGTTAAGCAACGTTGTGAGCGTGGCGAGTTTTCGGAGCGTGTTATGTATGGACTTTTCGATTTAATATCTAATGTTTTGCTGTTTGAAAAGCCTGATTCGGCTGGTCGTCAGTACTATCCCAGATATGGTATGCAGTCGTTGTCTACTTTCAAAGCGTTAGACGAACATCAGCAACAGGTGTTTGATGAGCTTTATGTTGACTATTTCTTCCGTCGTCAAGACGAACGTTGGTATAGGTCGGGTATGGCAAAATTGCCAACACTCAAAGCTGCATCCAATATGCTTATTTGTGGCGAAGATTTAGGAATGATGACTCGTTGCGTGACCGAGGTTATGAACCAACTTTCGATACTTAGTTTGGAGATACAACGTTCGCCCAAAACCGACAAGATTGAATTTTTCCACCCTGCTGATGCACCATATCTCTCGGTAGTTACCCCATCTACTCACGATATGAGTACCATACGTGGTTGGTGGGAAGAGGATAGAGAATTGACTGAACGTTTCTACCATACTCAACTCGGTCGCTACGACAATGCCCCATATTTCTGTGAATGGTGGGTTTGCCGCGATATAATACAGCAGCACCTATATTCTTCAGCTATGTGGGCTATCTTCCAGTGGCAAGACCTGATGAGCATTTCGCCCACACTTCGTCGTCAGAATCCAGCCGATGAGCGCATAAATGTACCATCTAACTCGCTTTATAGTTGGCGTTATCGTATGCACATCTTGCTCGAAGATTTACTTAACGAGGACGATTTTAACAATACACTCCACAACCTCATCGCACAATCAGGGCGATAGAAGCGGTTGTGTCAACAAGGCATATATCAAAAGCGGCTTGTAAGAATGTTCCCTTACAAGCCGTTTTTGATTATTAATTGTTGGTTAATGGTTGTTGACTATTTCCCAATGTCCTGATTTTGTGTTGCAACAATGTTACAAAAGAATAATTAAAGGGATTATTATAGATATTCTGTATACAAAATTTAGCAAACAAGGTTAAACCTATGTGCAATGTGTGTTTAAAGGATAATCTGCTCGTCTAAAAATCAAAAATCCCTGCAAGTGAATTATTATTCCGGATTTGAAAGTTTAATTTTGTATTAGCGAGTTCTCAAAGAGTGATGGCGGAGTGCTGTTTTGTTTGCTGCTGCATGTTTTGACGATTGAGTGGCGGCTCCTGGTATTGTGTAGGGTTCAGAGACAAACATCTTATCGCAAGCATTTGTTATATTATCTACATCAACAGTAAAGACATAGAATACTAATTCATCGCCGGGGTTGACTTTGAGTTTAGTCATTTCTATTTCAACTTCCGACATATTGCAGAGCATAGACAGGAGTTGTTCTCTGGTAAAGCCCCAATTTGTATAGTATTCATAACTCTTTTTGAGGTCGGCTGCTAAAATAGGCAATATATTGCCTTCGGCTGAAAGTTCCTCAAAGTCCGATTTGAGCATGGCGTCCCACGTATACCAAGTGTCTTCCGATGGTGTGATGGTCATTTTGCTAAAATCGTCTGCCATAACGAAATTAAATGTTACAGCACAAGGGTCTTCTGCCAGGCTACCTGCCTTAAATTCGTATTTAGCAACATCTGATGTTGCCACTTCGTTATAGCTAAATGCTACAAGAAAGTACTCTTCATCGGGCATAAGAGGAACAGTTACTTCACTTTCGCCTGTGCGAGTATAGTCTTCTACTAAGGCATTGTATTTTATGTAGCTGATAATGTTCTTAGTCAACTCTTCATCGTTTTCGAAAGTTGCATACATAGTTTTAGTTACTGTGTAGTATATATATGCTACGTCATTTAACGATGGAGTAATGCGGAATGAGCCTCGGTCAACACCAATTTTTATAGTCTCGAAAGTGAATGTAATGTCGGTCTTTTCAACAGCTACTGTGGTGAATGCCTCAGTTCTTACTTCGCTATTTGGTACGAAACTGCCATTTATACCTACAGCAAAAGCAACATAGTTTGTGCCTTCATCTAAGTCGGTAAATTGGCGTGATTTTGTGCCAGTCGAAGCTAAGCCTTTTACAACATCGGGCAATGCAGTACCATAACTCAAATAATCATCTACTAACGATGCAATGTAGTTTTTCACCGAGCCTTTCTCGTTGAGAGTCTCCTCAGAAATACAGAAAAAGAAGTAGAGCGCATCATTGTCGGTTGGTGTAACAGTAACTGTAGCTTCGGTAGTAGTGATGTTGGTTACAGCGATAGCGAAGTCAACCTTCTGTTGCTGCATTTCGGCTGTCATAAAGTCTTTGTGGAAATAGTTTTCATCTACCACTCCGGCATTATCAATGCCAATTACAAAATAGCGGTATAAAATGTTGCTCTCAAGGCTGCTAATTTCGTCCTTGAACGAACCCTTGTTAGCATACTTCGTTACATAGTCAGCCAACGACATACCTTTTTCGGTACACATCTTTTCTATTTGTGCTATATGGACGTTGGCAAGCTCTTTTTCGCCTACAACTTTTAGTGAGTCGGCATCGATGTATGAGCTTATATAGTACTTATTCTCGTTTGTTGCTTTTACATCTATTTTTGCAGACGTATCGGTAATATCCGAGACGGTAATAACAACCTCTTCTTCTTCGGGAGGTGTGGTAATTTCGCCACATGAGGTGGCAAGGAGCAGTGAGGTCATCATTATGACCCCAAACATCAGAAATGAACCGATTTTTTTCATAATATTAAATAATTGTTGATTTTGTTTTGGCTAATATTCAGATAGTTATACTCGAAATTTGTCTTCTATCAACTACTTCGTTAACTTGGCGTAAAGATAATCAAAATTACAATTTACCTTCCCCTGTTAACTATGTTTAACTAAAACAAACCGCTTTAGCCAAAGTTTCACATTATATTTTATAGTTTAATCGCTCACTCAATTTTCTTTGATTAACTTTTGTGTCTGAATGACTTTCGTCAATTTTGAAACAGAAATCACTCAATTTTCCCAAATAGTAAGGTTTACAAATGTGTGTTCCCTATTTGTTGCTTTGCTGCATAAATCTACGTTTAATGACATTCAAAGCTATTTAACAAGGTACTATATTAGTTTATGTGGGAATAGTGGAGATAAAAAGAAAACAGCTAAGTATTGATATCCAACTACTTAACTGTTTTGCCTGTACCCGGAGCCGGGATCGAACCGGCATGGAAGTGAATCCATTGGTGTTTGAGACCAACGCGTCTACCAATTCCGCCATCCGGGCGTTTTGCCTTTTTGCGAGTGCAAAGGTAAGGAAATTTTTTAAGACTACAAAATAATATCGTTTTTTTTTGACGACAATTTTTGTTACCTTTGTTGTCTGAAAAAAATGTTTTATGGAAATTGTGTTTTTGGTTGGCTATATGGCTGTAGGTAAGACTACTATAGCTCAGTTTTTGGCAGAAAAACTAAGTGCTGCTTGTGTAGATTTAGATGACTATATCGAGAAAAAGGGTGGCAAGTCGGTAGCTGACTTAATAAATGATGGTGGTGAAGAGGCTTTTCGGAAGACTGAACGTAAGGCTTTGACCGATGTAATTGACCTTTTTTCGGGAAAACGAGTTGATGGGCGTGGACGAGCAAAGGTAGTTGTGGCACTTGGTGGTGGAACTCCTTGTTATGCCGACAATATGGATGTAATTCGTGCCTCTGGGGTGGTGGTTTGGCTTAGATTGTCGGTTGGCCATTTGACAGAGAGACTTACGGCTGAACGTGGTAGCCGTCCATTATTATCGGGTGTACAGGACTGTCGTTTGTCTTGTACAATTGGTCGTCATTTAACAATCCGTTCTACATACTACGAAAGAGCGCATATAACTGTTGATATTGATGGACTAAGCCCAGACGATGCAGCAAATTTGATAATAGAAAAGCTGAAAAGAATATTGTATAACAATTAGCCTACAATACACTATATTCTAATAACACTCAATAAAATACACATACATTATGAATACATACGAAAGCTCGCAGAAACAACTTTTTTCATCGCAAGAGGCGATATATCAAAAAATTAGCAATTTAGAAAACTTGCAGTCGTTGTGGAACAATGTGCCGAAGGAGCATAAAGATAAGATAAAAGATATGACCTTTACTCACGACACTGTATCTTTTTCGGTCTCGCCAGTTGGGTTGGTAACGCTTCGCATAGTTGATGCCCAAGAACCTAAAATGGTGAAATTTGGTGCAGACAATTTCCCCATTCAATTTAACTTCTGGGTTCAACTTGTAGGAGTATCCGACACAGACACACGAATGAAACTAACCCTCAAAGCCGATATACCACTAATGGTTAAACCAATGATAGGTAACAAATTAGAAAAAGGCATAGAACAGATTGCCGATGTAATGGCACAATATATTAATATGAACAGATAAGGGAGAGTGCTGTATAAAACAAAAAGCGTCTGACATTTGTATAATAATGTCAGACGCTTTTTTGTTTTATAGTGTTTGAGTTTATCGAACTCGGTTGAGGGAGCGGACGAGGGCTTCGTCTTTGGCTATGGCTCTTATGGCGAGGTAACTGAGTATGATGCAGAGGATAGGTATGATAAATGTCCAACTAAGCGAGTATACTTCGTATGGTATCTGGTTTGCAACGAGTGCTTTAACCATAAAGAATAATCCGTACGAGCCTATCATTAGCACTATATTAAATATTGTAAGACGTATTTGTAATGGGCGGTATTTGTAAAGATTTACTGTTATGAGTGATATGGCTGGTATTATTGCCATTAGTATTGAGTACCAGGCGGTTGTCATTGTCCAATGCCAACTTGCATCGCCTGCCTCGGCTATCCCTTTGAATGAGAGTGTATACTCTACGCCATCGGCTGTCATAAACGATGCGTATGGGAAAAAGAGTGCCACTACATAAAATATAGTAACTAATAGTAGATATACTGTCTGAATGCGTTGTATCATAATGGGTTGCGTTTAGTAGTAGGTGATTGGGAATATTCTTTTAATGAGTTGTTTCGACTTAAGTAATTTTGGTGCTGATGATTAAGAACTTAGTTCTCTTCTTCGGTGTTTAGGTCGTTGTTTATACGGCGTGCAGTGGGTTTACATATTATGATGGCTATAGCTGTCATACCTGCGAGCCAGAAGAGCGACATATTTTGTGTCGCATAGTAGAAAAATATAGAGACAGTCAGACCTACACACATCAATATCAGTCGTATAAGCGCAAACTTGGTGTATTCTCTATATTTTGTATCTTCATCTTCGAGTACACGGATTTTTTTGAGTTTAGAAGAAAACAGACCAAACGATAGAGGCACACTTATTAGTATATATACCAATATAGTGGTGTATACGGCATTGGCTATGGTTTCGTTTGTGATGTGCCATCCACGACTAATGCAGACGTAGTAGCCTATCATTGCTGTTACTATGGCAAGGAGAAGTACAATGTAATATGTTAGTGTTAATGGGTGTTTGGGGTGTTGCATAATAATGGGTTGGGGTATTAGATTTTTAGTGTGTTATGTAACTAATTAGTCTTTGCCGTTGTAGTTTATACGATTAGTTATTGAGCGGGCCAAGGTTATTTCGTCGGCATACTCTAAGTCATCGCCTACTGCTACACCGCGAGCTATTGTGGTTATTTTGATGTCATATTGCGCAAGCCGACGATATAGGTAAAAGGCAGTAGTGTCGCCTTCCATATTGGGGCTAAGTGCTAATATAACCTCTTGAATGATGCTATCTGACTCGGCAATGCGGTTGACAAGTGAGCCAATTTCGAGGTCGGTGGGCGAAATGCCATTCATAGGCGAAATTAAGCCGCCAAGTACGTGATATACACCTTGATACTGCCCGGTGTTTTCAATTAGCATAACCTCTTTAATGCTTTCAACTACACATATAGTTGAGTGGTCGCGGCGAAGATTGGCGCATATTTCGCATACATCGGTGTCGGAAATATTGTGGCAAACTGTGCAGTATTTTACATTTTCAGTAAGGGCGGTAATGGCATTGGTAAAATTTTTTGACCATTCCTGTCCCTCTCGTAGGGCATACAGTGATAGTCGCAGAGCCGTCTTTCGACCTATCCCGGGCAATGAGGTAAATGCGTTTATGGCATCCTCAAGTATCTGCGATGGATATTGCTTTTGCATACTTTTTCTGAAATGTTTATTCTGTGCAAAGTTACTACTTTTTCTTCATTTACGAAAGGTTATTTTTTCGGTCTGATACATATTATAATATGATGGCGTTTTTTTTTGACTTGCTTTTCTGAAAAATGTTTTGCTATCACCACTTTTTATTGTA
>X285_Short_beaked_Echidna__coassemble_391_pt1 | contig 50552 bp, 45 predicted proteins | sample X285_Short_beaked_Echidna__metabat2_high_PE_005 | metagenome-assembled genome bin X285_Short_beaked_Echidna
GAGGAACTAGTGGAGATACTTGGTGTATAGGGGACAGAATTGGCGATTCTTTACTTATTATAAAAGTTGTTTACTTAACAATTTCAATTCCTGTCTCGTTTTTGATTCGAGCAATGATGTTAGCAGGAAGAGCTTTGTTTGCTTCAAAAGCCGTACAAGCCTTGCTGAATTCATCATCGAAGCCTTTGGCGAAAGTAGCTTGGTCAAGAATTTCCGCTACAACGTGCGGCTGCTTGCTCATAGATACTTGATTGCCTTTCGCTTTACCCTGACCGCCCTTAGTTATATCAGTATCTTCTGCCTTAGCAAACTGACGTTCTACTGGGCGTGCGGCACTGAGTGACTTCGGTGCAGGAACTTCGGAACCAAATGCTTCCAATTTCTCGGACATTACACTGATAGTGTCTTCCTGAGCCTTTACAAGCTCTTTCAGTTCAGCGTTTTCTCCCATAATAGCAGTAGCCTTCTGAGCAACGTCCTTAACCATAACCCCAAGTGCTTTGATATACTTAGAGTTAATCTGATGAGAAGTAGCAATTGCTTTCTCAATGCGGTCAAAACGGTTTACACCGTCTCCACCTTTCTTTACTTTGTTCTTGCCTTTCTCGGTAACATCGTCAAAGTCCTCCTCTTCGGTAACATCATCGTCTGCTTCCTCATCATCGTCTCCCGTATCTTCGGCAGTTGAATCGTCAGCCTTCTTTGTAGTCTTTGACTTTGCTTTTTTGATAGGCTCGTTTTTGGTTTGACCGCCATTGGCGTCACAACCCTCACCTTTTTCAATATCAGTCGGCTCTACTTCCAGCCCAAGAGCTTCGTATGCCTTGCTGATATCTTCATCGGTTACTTTTGTTTTTGTACCTTTCATACTCGCAATTTTTAATATCAATGAATGAATTTTTTCTGCTTTCTCAATACTTATACCTGGAATGTCTTTGAAAAGCCTTTCGATAACCTCTGCTTTTGAAAAAGTTTGGTTTTTGATTTTCTTGTCCACTGACTCTTTTTTAAGAGCCTTACCAGTTTCTGTATCTAATGCCTTTTCTTCCTCGTCCTCAAAATCGTCATCAATCTCTCCTTTGATGATATTTGCAAAGGTCTTTGGATTTTTAGGCTGATGAGTGATAGCTACTCCTGTAATAATTGCTTTGACAATTTTCTTATAGTCAGGAGACTTTTTATCATTCGATTTACGTTTCACTACTTTGCCCTCAATCGAATAACCCAACCGTCTTGTCTTTGAATCCTTCTCAAGAGTTTCTGCCAGTTCCCATACATCACACGCTATCTTACTTGAAGGATAGAGTTCAGTTTCAATGTAAAGTCCTTCTGGACGTATCTCTGCTTTTGTAGGCTCTCCGATAATCGTAGCAGGTTGACCTTTCGCTTGATGATGCCAATTTACCATACCGCTTTCAATCAGCGGTTTAATATCAAACCCCTTCGGGTCAAGAAATTCCCCATCGCTGTCCTCGTCTGAAGTAGAAGCTATACCGCCCAACTTCATCACAGGCTCGCCTGTTGTTGGGTCAAGGTCTTGAGCTTTCTCCAAAGGACACCAAAAGGTGAATTTATCTTCTGAATTTATCTTTGCCATATTCCTATAAAAATGAAAAGGTCAAAAAGTTTTTGTACTCTTGACCTTCCCTATAACTGTCATTTGAAAATTGCTATTGCTCGGACATAGTTCTTTTTATCCAGCCGTAAAAAAATTGCTTATTATTTGAGTTCTTCTCGGTGATTGAGATATAATACTTTATTTTCTCAATCCTTCGGGCATTCATATAATCTTCGTAAGGAATAGTTGTACTCACACTGTCCGCTACATTCTTCCAAAAAGCTACATCTGCCTCAAGTTCTTTTATTCGTTCCTCGTTTAACGTAGGAACTTCAACATACACAGTATCAGGCATAACCTGAACAAGCTCTGAAGGTGATTGACCTCTCGTACCGCAACTAACCATTAATGCCGTTAGCAAGCATATAAATAACGTTCTCATACCACTGAATTCAATTTCGTTAATAACTCGTTGCTCATCTTCCCAGTTTCTTTCATCTTGAACTGACGCTCGGATAACTTTATGGACGTAGCTGGCCCCATGTTGACCGCTGTATCGTACATATCGTTGGCAACTTCTTGTTTGTTAATTTTGTCACCCCATACTGGGTTCCAATAGTTATTCCGATAAAGGTCAAGTTTCAATTTCTCCAATTCAGGAGTAGTGATGACTTGATTATGTTTCTTGTTCAGAATAGCGTCCAATACTTTCCAACCTGCCCAAGATGGGTTAGCTACTCGGCTGATACCGCTCCAAGTTTCCCCCCCGCATCACCAGGTGTTTTTGTATAGACGTTCTTGCCCTCAAACTTTTCTGTTCGTTTATAGGCTACTTCAAAATTTGCCATCTTACTTAATCTTTAGTTGTGAAAAATCAATGCAATCTCGGTTGAGCCAATTCATGAGCTTATCCGATTTATCAGAATTGCTTAACTTCATAAAATCATCAACCGTGATATTATACTCGGATAGATATTTTTTGAAGCCTTCTTCCAATAGAGCAATCCTGTTTCCTTTCTCCGTTACTTTTTGAAACTCCTCGCTCAAGTCCTCTATCTTTTCTGTACTCTGAATTGCTTCGTTATACAGAGCAATCTGATAAGGCTCAAGCAGTGGGAATTTCCCCTTGAACGGAATTATTTGAGAAGGTTTTTTCAGTCCGACATATTTGACGGCTCTGCCTCCTACTATTGATACAAGTCTTTCTCTTTCCATGACTTACTTTTTAACAATTACTTTACTACGGTTGAGGATAATCATGAACGAATTTGGGCCACCGTTTCCGTGAGGCTCGATAATAGCATCATAGCCTTTCAACGCTGCGTATGTTCTAATAGCTCCTTTGCTTCCTACTCTGACTGCCTCGTAGATACCTGAAATAATGTCTCCATTTGGGTCTTTCGTTTTCTTCTTCTTCAAGTCCGCCATCTCGGAAGTTTTGAGGTTCAATTCGTTCTTTGTTACCTCAATGTCTGATTGTAGATTAGTAACCTTGTCGCTAATATGTTCCAGCTCATTCGCTACTTTCTTATTGATAACACCGTAGTGTTCTTTCATCATCCAATCTTGGAAACGTTTCAACGGATAGTTATATGCTTTACTAAAAGCGTTCTTGCATTTGATAGCATTGTTCTCCCATTGAAAACGACTCAACATAAATTTCTCCTTACTGTTAGGCAAAGAGAATACATACACATCCGTTCCTTTTCCTTTCTCGGTAACTGTACCTCCATTCTTCTTAACCCAATCAAACATCTTCTTCTCAACGAAGTCCTCAAACGTAGGATAATCTGGGTCACCGTTATCATTCAACTTTCCCCAATCGGTATTATCAATTTCAAGTTGGGACATTACAAGCGTATCTTCATCCCAGTGCATCTTTTTCTTGATATCCTTCTCGGTCTTATCCGTTATATTATTGAGGTCATCCTGCTGCTTCTGTAACTGTGTGTTAAGGGAATCAATCTCAAGCTGCTTCGCATCAACTGCTGCTTTGTCAAGGGTGACCAAACTGAGTATCTCCTTCTTCAAATCAGGAACCAAGGCGACTTTTGCCGAAGGGTCAAGAACGCATTCAAGTATTTCTCCCGAACGTCCAGCATACCTCCTTGCGGCGTTGTAGGCTTTGGACTTCTTATATGTCTTTTGAGTATTGCTTTTGTCGTTACCATCGTTCACGTGAGCATAGATACCAGAGCCGTGAATACCAATAGTTCCATAGAAACAATTATCATTGTATTTGAAATCATTGGCATAATACTCCGCATCGTGTCCTCCTCCGTCCGATAACCCACGGAACATTTGATATTTTGATCGCTTAACAGCGTTCCAATATACCGCTTCATCTACTACGTTTGGACGGGCAGTGAAACCTCTTTTAGCACATATCGTACTTAATAGCTCCCAACCTACGGTATAATTTACAGAATTTAGTTTATACCAATAATCGGAGCCTGATTGACCCTTCCATATAGCGTCCAACTCATCATCGGAAAACTCCCGATACATATCAGCATCACTCTTGAGGTTTCTCGGCAATATCTTTTTGTTCTTCTTAGCAAGTTTTGCTTCCAAGTCGTTCTTAATACGCTCCAAATCTTTGAAACGCTTTTTGAACGTATCGGACATTGCCGTGTAGTCGCTCTCATCCAAGAAGTTGATTACATCGTCTTTCTTTTTCAGTACCTCGTCAATTTGGTTGATATAGTCTTGAGTAGAAAGATTAGCAACGACAGATGGATTGTACTTCTGCATTGACGAAAAATCATCCACATTATCCCCAAAGGTTTTCTTGCTACCTTGTACCCGATAGTTCAACGCTCCTCCGTTATCTACACGTACAATTCTGCCTGCTGAATCAATTAAACAATTATCGTTCTGATAGACATCCCAGTTTGCTAAAAGAGCGTCAACGACAAACCCTTTGGCCATATCATCGTAATTCTTAGCACTCGGAGCTTTCGCCATAGGTATGAACTTCGATAGCATCACCGCTTCTCCGTTCTCCTCATAAAGCTCAAAGTCAGGAACTCTCTGTCCAAGAAGGTCATACAACTGATTAGTCAAATACTCGGTACGAACGTGGTCACTGGAAGTATTCGTGCCTTTCTTCATCACGTATTGATTGCCCTTAGCATCCTCTACCAATTGAGCCCCAGTGCTACCTTCTAACTCCTTAACGACTTTCAGAGTGCTTAAATCAGTTGGAAATAGGTCGTTGATATATTGTTGTTTTGCCTTAGCTTTCGTATCATCTACTTGTTTACCAACTTTCTTTTTGCCTTTGAAAACCCGCCAATCATACTTAGTCTTTGCACCAGGTGTTGCGGTATAAATATACATTACTCCATCGACAACCTTCGTTTGACCAGGAACTACTGCCTTGCAAATTTCTTCATCAGGCTCTATTCCGTTGAGATGGTCGTACAAAGACTTTGCGACGCATACATGATAATCGTAGTCATCAAGAAAACCGTCAGACTTTATTTTGTAAGCATCGCAAGCCTTAATCAGAAGGTCATCGGGAACTACGCCCTCAGAATTTTTGAGGGCAATAGTTTCCAACGCTTTTTTTATATCTTCCATTGTTATTTACTGAATAAAATTGATTCTGCTTTTTGTAAGTCCATGTCTTCTTCTCCGAAGTTGAGAACATCTTCTGCTTTCCAAGTATCGGGCAACAACTCCTCTTTGCCAAGAGCTTTCGCACGTTTCTTAATCCACGCTTTTGCTTTCGTTGGGTCTTTTGCTCTGCCGATAGCCTGAATTGCATTCTTCAAGTCCGAAGTGTTACGGATAGGGAATGAACCGTCAGGCAACACTTCCTTCTTTTTAGCAAGTTTCTTGCGTTCCTTCTCGGAGAAGTCTGCTTTGAAAATATCCGTTTCATCTTCATCAAACAAAACTTCCTCTGCTTTCTCTACATCGTCAATTTCTTCCTCTTCAGTCTCGTCAACGGTGTAATCAACTCCATCATCCTCAGGACACTCGCCTTTTTCAAATAACGTCTCTTCAGCTTTCAGTAGTTCATCGCTTGGCTCTACGTCACCGAAGTCATTCATTGCTGCCTTTGTAAGCACTCCCAGTGCAACTTCTTTCCAGTCCTTATTCTTATTACCGATAAGGGCAGCAAATGCTGGATTAGAGCGTTTCTCATTCGCCTTATCAACTTTACGTTTGTTGGTAAGTATTTCTTGAAATGTACGTGTAGTGAATTGAGAAGGGTCGATGTTCTTTTGGTTTTTCTTGATAAGGTTCATGATTTCATCACGCTCTTTCTTATCTTCTCCTTCATCGTCAAGTCTCGGAGCTGATGGGAACTCATAATCTTGATAACGGCTCTCCATTACTTCGATAGTTTCAGGCACCGTCATATAGATTTCAGATACCATCATAGCACGACTTATGATTGCCTTTGTATCCTCGCTTTCAGATAACTGTGCAAGGTCTTTGTTAGTCATGATGATAATACGTCCTGTGAACTCAAAGTTCTGCTTGATGTCATCAGGGTCACCAACTACACGTCTGCCTGTTGTAGCAGTAGCCTTCTTCATAACGCTCGCACAGTCGGCTCTTTTCAACACCTTGTCGTTATCATCGAATACAATGATTTTGCCGTTGTGAGCTTTAAAGATATTTAGCAACTGCTTACCGCTATTAACATCAGGAGCCTCAAATATATCGTAGTCTCCATCACCTGGTGAGTCTCCTTCTTCAAACGGTTTCATGTTCAACAACTCCGCCATTTTGTTGAAGCCGTATGACTTACCAATACCAGCACCGCCCGCAGAAATCATGAAACGCTGTTCATCGTTATCCAAGAACTCCAAAAATTGTTCGTTCAAGTCTTGTACGACTTCTACTGGATTTTTGTAGTCCTTTTCTTTCTTCTTCATCTTGTAAACAAACTGGTCGTACTTGATACGTCCTTCTTTTGTCTTCAAGTTAAATGCTTTCTTTACACGGTCATCGTTGCGGTCAAGATACCATTTTTCAGTTATCTTTGCGCCATCCGTACCTCCGTCAGAGTCATCGTCAATATCTACGGTTGCGTCGTCATTGGTATCTGCTACTACGTCTTCATCGTCGTCCCCTGAAGTAGATGTTGCGGTTGAAGCTCTTTTACCTGTCAACTTCATAAGCTGGGCAAGCGTTCCCGAAGTATCAACCTGCGACATATCAAACCCTCTCTGCTCCAAAGCGTCATACGCTATCTTTCGCATTTGAGCGTTTCCGTTCTTGCTATTAGCTACTTTGAGAAGGTTATCGTCAGAAGTCTTTTGAGCCCAAACCAATAATTGCTGGGAGTTCATAGGCTTCCCAGCTTTCGCTTTTGCTCCTGCTATTTGAGATGCGGAAGGCTTTGAAGGAGTTTTCTTGGTTGTATCATCCTCTCCTCCCGAAGATGAACCGTCACCCGATTGCTGCGGCTTCTTGCTATTCATTGGACGCCAGTCGAATTTACCAGGCTTATACTCTGTCCAAACCCACTTACCGTTCGGGTGGGTATCTCCAACCTGACGGCTTACAGCTTTTTCAATTGTTTCTTCTTTCTTTGCCATAATACCTTATGTTTATTTTTACACGATTGACATTATGATAAAGATAATAACTGCGTCAATCGGTTTCCCACTCAATAGGAAGTTCAATATGATAAAACTCCTCCATGATTTCGTGAGTTATCTTCTTTACATTCGGTGAGTCTTTGCCTCTGTCAAGTTCTTTCTTAACCAGCTTTCTTCCTCCCTTAACCAATCTTATAATTTCTTCAGCATTCTTAGTAGCATTGAATAATTCATGCACTAATTCAAAATTGTATTTTGTATCTTTCAAGAACTTAGCAGGCGACATCTTAGCAGCTTTCTTTAATGCTGCAGCAAATTCCTTCGGAGTAGCATCCTCCCGGATATAGCAATGCACGATATGCTGATACCGATGAGCGATATACGAGCATTAGCGATGGGTCAGCTTTAGAATTTTCAAGTTCAGTAATATAACTTTCGAAAAGCGTAAGCCATCGCTCGGCTTCGTCTACATTCTTTTTGTCTAAAAGAGTAGATACATAGCCAAAGATATAGTTGGTAATGTCGAGTTTGTCATCAAAGGTTGGAGTTGGCACTTTTATATAATGTTCCAGCTCCAATCGCCACACGTCCATATCGTTAGCAAGGTAAGCGTCATACATACGCTGATGGTCGACCACTCCTGCTCTACAAAGTGGCGACATCGATAAACACATTATTAACAGAATGAATAAACGGCGCATAACTATAACAATATTAAGATTGGCTCTAACCAATTAGACATACAAAACTTCAATAGTTAAAACCTATACAACAAATTATCAATATACTATTTTATTTAATATACCTTTTAAATAGGCTATTGCAACGCCATAGTTGGTAACAGGCACGTGGCACTGGCTAAGGTCGGAAAGGCGAGACAACACTTGTTGGCGACCAAGCATACAAGCTCCGCAATGCACCACTAAATCGTACTGCGAAAGATTTTCGGGCCAATCGTTACCGCTACATATATCTATTGTCAAGCCTTCACCTGCCACTCGGCGCAGCATCGAAGGTATCTTTTCACGACCTATATCTTCTGCTAATGGCGCATGGGTGCAAGCTTCGGCTATCAATACTCTACTCTTATCGGTGAGTTTAGAAATAGTATTCGCACCTGATATAAAGGTGTCAATATCGCCTTTCCAACGTGCAAAAAGCACAGAGAAAGAGGTTAGACGAACACCATACGGACGCTGTGCATTTATAATATCGAATATCTGCGAATCGCAAACGATGAGCGATATGGGACGACAAAGAGCACAAATTGTGGAAGAAAAACTTTCTACAGTACAACTGATTACTGTACAACGATAGTCCAAGAGTTCGCGAATAGTCTGTACTTGAGGCAATATAAGTCGTCCGGCAGGAGCTTGAATATCTTGTGGCATAACAAGTAACACTACATCGTATGGCTGGACTAAGTGGGTAACGATAGTTAAGTCGTCAGAAATCCGTTCACGAACAAAGCCAAGCGACATAAGTAACACATCACGACTTGATGCGTCTGTAATATCAACAGCTACATATTCAATCGACGGGAACACTTTATCGTACCGAGTAAGAAAATCGTTAGACACCGCAGAGGCGAAACGATTTATAACAACCATAGTCTGTGGCACTCGTTCCGATATAAGCATATACCAACGATGGGCTTCACGCAGTTCATCGTTAGTCATAGTGGTAGGAATAACAAACAAGGCAATTTCGCATCGGGCAATGGTCTGTTTGGTGCGAGACACTCGCATTGTACCGAGTTTTCCCCCATCGTCATATCCTGGAGTATCGATAAAAACACAAGCTCCCAAACCATTAATTTCGATAGGTTTCGATACTGGATCGGTTGTAGTGCCTGCCACATCGCTCACTATGCTCACTTGCTGACCCACAATGAGATTTACAAGCGACGACTTACCGGCATTGCGAGGTCCAAAAACTCCTATTGTTACACGTTGTACCATAAACAAAAAAAATAAATTCTTAATGCCCTTTCAGCGCAAAATTATATCGCATCATCGCTACCACCTGAGGCTATGTCAAGAAGTCCTTCGGGGAGAGAAACGATCATAATGCGCCGGTCTTCATCATTATTGATAACCTCAATAGCAGCAGCTGGGATAAGGTGCTCGCCTACCTCGAAAAGTATATTGGCAGTAGTGTCGTCTATAGCTGTGATTTTGCCTATTTCTGCACCAGAGGCATCTTTAAGCAGATAGCCCAAATAGTATGACGCATCGCCTTCATCGGCAGCATCAATATGATTTGGCTCAACATAGATAGTTTTACCGAAAAATTGACGAGCTTTCGGTTCGGTATCTATGCCATCGAGGCGAACAAGAGCAGTAACATCGCTACGGAAACGATAGTCGTCAAGAAAAAATGGTACTGGTATGCCGTCCATTTCAACTACAAAATACTCGCACTCGTCAAGATCAACATCTACATCGAAGTCTACATTCACCTCGCCTTGCACTCCATGAGTTTTCGCAAAACGCCCTACAGCGACCAAATCGTCCAATAAAATCATTTTCTCTTATTTGAAGCGTTATTCTTTACAACGGCAGCTTTGGGCTGTGGCAAATGATATTCGACTGGACCATTGCGAAGTGCACGAATAATCAATACCACTCCGAAAATTACAAAAGGCACTGAGAGCCACTGTCCCATATTAAACATCATATCTTCCTCGAAAGCCTCTTGTGGGTTTTTCAAAATTTCTATAAATTGACGAACGATGAATATACCGGCGAAACCAACTCCCGATAACAAACCATTGTACTTACCTGCATCACGACGCCAATAGAGCCACACCAATAGCAAGAACACTATGAAATAGCCCAACGACTCATAGAGCTGTGTTGGGTGACAAGGAAGAAGAGTGCCCATATCGTCATAAAATCGTTCGTGCCCACGCTCAAAAATAAAACCCCAAGGCAAAGTTGTAGGAGTGCCATAAATCTCAGAATTCATAAGGTTGCCAATTCGTATCATCGATGCAACAAGAGCAGAGCCTACGAATACACGGTCACCAAGCCAGAAGATATTCTGTTTTGTCATATACTTAGACAAAAGCCAAGCAGTTAAAACCATAGCAGCTGCACCACCATGACTTGCCAATCCTCCTTTCCACACCTGCAATATTTCTAATGGGTGCTGTGAATAGTACTCCCATCCATAGAAGAAACAGTGACCAAGACGCGAACCTACAATAACAGCCAATATCATATAAATAAACACTTTGTCGAGCCATTCTTCGGGAGCTCCATCGTGCTTAAAAGTTTTACCTATAATGGTGATGGCTAACAAAAAACCAAGGGCATAAATTATGCCATACCAACGTATTTCGAGCGACCCAAGCGACAATGCCACTGGGTTTACATTCCAAACTATATAATCGAGCATTATTTTTTCATTAATATATTGTGGTAAACGATTATTTAATGTGAAGTCTTTTACCAATTAAACAGATACTACGCTTTGCGCACAATAGCTATAGGGGTTTGTTGAGACGACTGACCAAGTGGGTTATCCTTAAACAATGCTTTAAGGAATTTTTCGTCCAACGACTTACTCGACTTGCCAAGGATGTCAACGTTAAGGTCGTTAGCATCGAGGACAACAAATTCGTTACCCAATCGCTCTTTCATCTGGCGGGCCACCTTATCGGGGTTTTTGGGAGCCATCTTAGCGTAGTGGTTATATGGCGGAATGGTATATTCGCAAGGGCCATCTATAGCGTATGCCTTTTGACCACACACCTTATAAAATGCACCGCGCACACCAAAAGGTTTTGTAACCAAAGCAGCCAAGCAGCCAAGCATAATACGAGGCACACCTACATCTTCTATAGCAAGCTGCATAGTATAGGGGCTACCAAGACCTATGCCGTATGGCGATTTATAGACAAACTTAACAAGAAATTTTGCCAATCGCGAAGGCTTAATTTCATCTATTGGGAACGAACGACCTTGTGTGATAGCTATAATTTTTTCGCTACAAAATATAATATCGCCCTCCTTGCGAATATCTTTTGTATATTTGTCCACTGTATCGCCAAGATCGTCTTCACGCATAACAACGTGAGTTTTTACCGGAATACGTATATACTCAACGCCATCAATCTCGATGTTGAGTTTTTTTCCTTCATTAGCTTGAAAATCCATAATGTTTACCTCAAAAAAAATAGTAAGTGTAGATACTAATCCTACAACTTGCAAAGGTAAGAAAATTGTTTGTTACTACAGCACAAAAACAAGATTTTATTTAACGCAAGATTTTATGTACCTTTGCAGATTGAAATATTAGCCTTTGGCACAAAGATTGCGGCATATATTGTTAAGCACTTAGAAACACATAAAAAGGCACAAAAAGGGGGTATGACGACATTTTGGCACAACAATAGACGCTTACTGTCATTTGAGACAAGCCATTTTGTCGCAATACAAAACAAACAACATTTTAGAAACACAAAACAAACGATATGACCGACGAAGAGAACGAAATCATAGAAGAGACCACAAGCATAATACCCATTATGTCGTCTGAAGACAATGAGCCTGTGGAGTGTAAAGATGGCGACTCGCTACCTTTGCTTCCACTACGCAATATGGTTCTATTTCCACAAGTTGTAATGCCAGTGGCAATAGGCAGAAAGAAAAGTCTTCGCCTAATTCGCGAAGTGTATCAGCGCGAAGGGGAGTTGATGGTAGGTACACAAATCAACCCCAACACCGAGGACCCCAAGCTCGCCGACCTATATCAGACAGGCACCGTGGCTCGAATTATGCGCATTCTCGAAATGCCCGATGGCACTACCAGCGTAATACTACATGGTAAACAACGTGCCAAGATAGTAAACACCACAGCCACATCGCCCTATCTAAAGGTTAGCGTATCGCTTATTGACAGCAAAGTACCCGACAAAAGCGACCGTGTGTTCACAGCACTTGTCGAAGCCCTTAAAGAGATAGCTATTAGAATTATAAAAAGTTCGAACTCCGTCCCCGATGAAGCCACTTTTGCTATACGCAACATCGAAGAACCACTTCAGATGATAAACTTCATCTGCGCCAACTTTGCCATTAGTCTCACCGACAAAATAAAGCTTTTAGAGATTGACGACATCGCCGAACGTGGCTACCTACTGCTCGACATCTTGACAAAAGAGTCGCAACTGCTCGAAATAAAAGCCTCTATACAGAACAAAGCACGCCTTGATATTGATCAACAGCAACGCGAGTACTATCTCCAACAACAGATGAAAACTATCCAAGAAGAGCTTGGTGGTACTAACGACCAAGAGATAGAGGCACTCCGCATAAAAGGTATGACAAAGAAATGGGACGACAAAGTGGCAGACGTATTCGACAAGGAGCTTCGCAAACTCGAACGTCTTCACCCCTCATCGCCTGACTACTCTATACAGCTCAACTATGTAGAAACCATAGTAAACTTACCTTGGAACGAATATACTAAGGACAATTTCGACCTAACAAAAGCCGAACGCATACTCAACCGCGACCACTATGGTATGGAAAAGGTGAAAGAGCGCATAATTGAACACTTGGCTGTATTGAAACTTAAAGGCGACTTAAAATCGCCAATCATCTGCCTATATGGTCCTCCCGGAGTTGGAAAAACCTCTCTTGGAAAGTCAATAGCCGAAACTCTAGGCAGAAAGTATGTGCGAATGTCGCTCGGAGGTTTGCACGATGAGGCTGAAATACGTGGTCACCGCCGCACATATATAGGAGCTATGCCTGGACGTATAATCCAAAACATAAACAAATGCGGTTCGTCAAACCCAGTATTTGTACTTGACGAGATAGACAAAGTAAACTCCGACTTCAAAGGCGACCCGGCATCGGCACTACTCGAAGTACTCGACCCCGAACAGAACAATGCTTTCCACGACAACTTCCTCGATATCGACTTCGACCTATCGAACGTACTATTTATTGCTACAGCCAACGACCTAAACACAATATCACGACCACTACTCGACCGTATGGAACTGATAGAAGTTAGTGGATATTTGGCAGAAGAGAAAGTAGAGATAGCCACTCGTCATCTTATACCAAAGCAGTTAGAGAAACATGGAATAAAAAAACGTCAACTGCATTTTGCATCTAAGGCAGTTCGTGCCATAGTAGATAACTACACTCGCGAAAGCGGCGTTCGACAACTCGATCGCGAAATAGCTAAAGTAGCACGAAAAGTAGCAAAACGCATTGCCGACGATATACTATTTACCGCAAAAATCAAACCCGATGAGCTTACCACATATCTTGGCATATCGCATATTGACCACGATATGTACGACATTAGCGGATATACCGGTGTTGTAACAGGGTTGGCATGGACGCAAGTAGGCGGCGAGATACTCTACATAGAAACATCTATCAACAACCAGAAAGGGGGAAAACTCTCTATGACAGGTAACCTTGGCGATGTAATGAAAGAGTCGGCACAGTTGGCGCTAGAATTTATTAAATCGCACTGCGAACAGATAGGTATTTCGCAAGAGACTATAGAAAATCACAGCATCCACGTTCACGTACCCGAAGGTGCTATACCAAAGGACGGTCCATCGGCAGGTATTGCCATACTAACTGCTCTTGTGTCGAGTTACACAGGTAAGAAGGTAAAAAATCGCTTAGCAATGACAGGCGAAATTACACTCCGAGGCAAATTATTGCCAGTAGGTGGCATAAAAGAGAAGATACTTGCGGCCAAACGAGCTGGCATAAAAGAGATAATCCTTTGTGTTGACAACAAAAAGGATGTAGACGAAATACAAGCTGACTACTTAGAGGGGCTTGAATTTCACTTCGTTCGTAATATGGTAGATGCTCTTGATATTGCTATTGAAAAGTAAAGAGTGGATCTATAAATGGGATCTATTTTGAAAAGCAGTGGAAACTACATCGAAAAACAGATGGATTTAACATTCGGAAAAGAAAAGCACTTGTGTGGCAAAACCACTATAGCACGTCTCTATAATGAGGGGCGTGCTTTTATAGTTTTTCCACTACGAGTAGTATATATTACTCAGCCACGAGTGCCAGACACAAATGACAACCAAGCTACAAAAGCCACTAACAGAGCCATTCGCCCCACTGTACGACTACTTGTTACCGCCCCCAAGAAACGTTTTCACCACGCAGTAGACCGCAACCGCTATCGACGTCTTCTTCGCGAAGCATACCGCCACCACCAGACTGCACTCATCGAAGCGTTAAATGCCGCCAATATTACTATGGACATTGCCATAGCAGTGGTTCACAATCAATTGCCCACGTATGCTGACACTGAGAGTACCATAGCACGCATAATTGAACGACTAATAAAATATATTGGGGAACAGACCAATAGTAGAACACAGATTGGCAACCCTAAACGGCAAGAGGAGGCTGGTGAGCTATGAGGAAGTGGCTAAAAAAAGCAGTAGAGTGGTTACTACTACTGCCTATTTTCTTTTATCAAAAAAGTATATCCCCTATGTTTCCGCCAACGTGTAGGTTTACACCCACATGTTCGCAATACGCAGTCGAAGCAATCCGCAAGCACGGACCTGTACGAGGATTATGGCTTGCCATTCGCCGCATTTGCCGCTGTCATCCATGGGGCGGCAGCGGCTACGACCCTGTACCATAGAAAGATTAAAGCCAAATTATTGTTTACGTTGCATTTCAAGAATAAATTCGTCTAAAATATATAACTCGCCATAAAGATATAAACCAGTACTTTTATCGTGTAGAAGGCGGCAAGTGTCACTCTCGTAAAATAGTTCTAAGGCTCTCATTCCGTCTATATTAAGCCTTTTAGCAATAGCATTAGCTATAATACCTATTTTTCCACTTAGCAAAATAAGTTCAATATCATCTGGTAGATGCTCCATATCTGGCAGTCCACAATTATTTGGCAAATTCGGTTCGCTCATAATGCAAATATTTGTCTAATAGTTCTTGTTTTCGAATACACATCTGATTATTAGGCTGATGCAAAGCCAATAATCGCAACGTATGCTCCTCGCCATAATAACCTTGCATATACATATTAATGGTATTGATTACACGATCATCGGCTACCCCACCCTCAATATAGTCATATTCATCAGCCACATTCTCACCCCTACGATTGGCAACTATAAAATCAAGCCACTCCCTATCGTATGCAGTAAAAATTTTACAGCGAGCGTTATCAATCATTTCAGCCTTATCAAATAGATATACATTCACCACAGCTTCACCATCCCTATTTCGCATCATTCTATCAGCCCAAGAATACGCTTGTTCTTTAATGTCGGTAATATAAAAGCCTTGACCAAAATCAATGTTTATGCGACCAATATCACATAATGGTGAAGATACTTTTCTATACCTCCGTAATATACAACTATTTTACTCATACCAATTTAGTCTCTCTACGAATTAAAAGATTAACAAGTTCATCGGTAACATTTTCCCTACTATCAGAATGTAGAGCATCGTAACATTGGTATATATAATTTTTCAACATATCGGCACGTTTCAACCGTTGATACGCATCTTGGAAAGAAGTTTTAAGCTTTAAAGCAACAAACTCCACACACGAAGAGACAAAACCCAACTTAATTTCCTCTTCAGTGAGATTTATATATCTGTCCATAACTACGTTATTAAAGTGAAGTTCTAAGAACCTAATTCTAATATCAAGAAAGCACCGAGAAATCATACTGACTCACGGTGCTTTTCTAATATTTTAATTTAAGAGTAAGAACGGGAATACTCTCATTATTACAAGGCGGAAAGCGAGGGATTCGAACCCCCGGTGCAGTTACCCGCACACCGCATTTCGAGTGCGGCCCGATCGACCACTCTGGCAGCTTTCCTGTTTGCGACTGCAAAGGTAGTGAAAATTGAGCGAAGAACAAAATAAATTTCAATTTATTTTTTATTCCGAAATGCAGCCTACTTCAATTTCCCTCTTTTATTCTATTTTTACAAACTAAAAATGCCATAAATTCAATAATAATTAGTAACTTTGCCGTTTGAAATGGTTGTGTGCTTACCACACAGCCTAAGCAATCATTATAGAATGTTACAAATACAATATAATATAACATTTCGGGCATTCTACTTCGATAAAACGAAAAAGATATATGGTTCGCAAATTTGATTTTTTAGTTGTTGGCAGTGGTATAGCAGGTATGAGTTTTGCCTTAAAGACAGCCGACAAAGGCAAAGTAGCCATACTATGCAAAACAACCTTGGACGAAGCCAACACTGCGTTGGCTCAAGGGGGTATATCGTCGGTAACTAACCCAGTGCTTGACAATTACGAGAAGCACATCCAAGACACTCTTGTGGCTGGCGATGGCATCTGCGACATCGATGCCGTAAAAAAGGTAGTACTTAATGCTCCTAAAGAGATAGACCAACTGCTCGAATGGGGTGTAGACTTTGATAAAGCTCCAGATGGCAGTTTCGATCTACATCGCGAGGGTGGGCACTCCGAACATCGCATACTTCACCACAAAGACTCTACTGGGGCAGAAATACAACAGTCGCTTATCCGCCGCATAAAACAACACCCCAATATAGAAGTTTTTGAGCATTATTTTGCTATTGACATACTAACACAACACCATTTGGGCGAAATAGTTACTCGTCACACCCCCAATATTGAGTGTTATGGCATCTATGCCCTCAACACTCACACTCACAATATCACCACATTTCTCTCGAAAGTAACGATGCTTGCCACTGGCGGCATAGGCAATGTCTACTCCACTACCACCAATCCACTCGTTGCCACTGGCGATGGCATAGCTATGGTACATCGCGCACGCGGAGTGATTCGCGATATGGAGTTTGTTCAATTCCACCCCACAGCATTATATATGCCCGATTTGCACCCTTCGTTTTTAATAACCGAAGCAATACGCGGCTATGGTGCAGTACTCCGCACCAAAGATGGCGAAGAGTTTATGCACCGCTACGACAGCCGAGGCTCGCTTGCCCCACGCGACATAGTGGCTCGTGCCATCGATACCGAAATGAAAAAAGCAGGTTCTGACCACGTTTACCTTGACGTAACTGCCAAACCTGCCGATGAAACACGAAACCACTTCCCAATGATTTATGAGCATTGCCTGTCGTATGGCATTGACATAACCAAGCAACACATACCAGTTGCACCAGCAGCACACTACCTCTGTGGTGGCATAGTGGTCAATGCCAATGGCGAGACCTCTATAAACCGTCTATACGCAGCTGGCGAATGTTCCTGCACTGGACTTCATGGGGCTAACCGCTTAGCATCGAACTCACTAATCGAAGCCATAGTATATGCCGATGCAGCAGCTCAACACGCCTTAGCTCGCATTGACAGCCTCGACTTTCAGAAGAATATTCCACAATGGAACGATGCAGGCACTCGCTTGCCCGAAGAGATGATACTAATAACACAATCGCTCAAAGAGGTGCAGCAAATAATGAGTTCGTATGTAGGCATAGTGCGCTCAAACCTACGTCTTCAGCGAGCAAAAAGCCGCTTGGAGATACTATTTCGTGAAACCGAAAGCCTATTCGACCGCTCTATCGTTAGCCGTGAAATTTGTGAGCTACGCAACTGTATATCTGTGGCATACCTCATAATCAAACAAGCCACAGCACGCAAAGAGAGCCGAGGACTACACTACACCATCGACTACCCTAAAAAATCGGAAAGCTGATAAGAAATCTGTTTAGAAAATAATATATCTAACCTATAAACAATGAAACATTTCAAACTCTACAACAACATTGTAGGATGGGTGGTATTTGCCGTGGCAGCCATCACCTACTTGCTCACCATCGAGCCTACTGGTTCGTTTTGGGATTGTGGGGAATTTATCTCTTCAGCGTACAAGCTCGAAGTAGGACACCCACCTGGAGCACCGTTTTTTATCCTTACAGCTCGCATTTTCTCGCTATTTGCCTCCGATCCTACACAAGTAGCCGCTATGGTCAACTCTATGTCGGCTCTACTTAGTGCATTCACCATACTATTTTTGTTTTGGTCTATTACACATATCGCACGCAGAGTGATGATAGCCGATGGCAAAGAGATGAGCATAGGACAAGGCATTGCCATACTTGGAGCTGGACTTGTAGGCGCATTGGCTTACACGTTCTCCGACACATTCTGGTTCTCGGCAGTTGAGGGCGAAGTATACGCTTACTCATCGTGCTTTACCGCAGTAGTATTTTGGTGCATACTAAAATGGGAAGATGTGTACGACCATCCCCACGCCGCCAAATGGCTGATACTTATAGCCTATCTTATGGGATTAAGTATTGGTGTACACCTACTTAACTTACTTGCCATACCTGCCATTGTGCTTGTGTACTACTTCCGCAATTATGAGGTTAACTGGAAAAATACACTCATAGCTCTTGGCATGTCGGTAGTTATACTCGGTGCAATACTTTATGGTATGGTACCCGGATGTGTGAAAGTGGCATCGTGGTTCGAACTCTTCTTTGTAAATACCTGTGGAATGAGTTTCAATAGCGGTGTAGTTATATACCTCGCAATAACCATTGCAGCACTTATTTGGGCTATATACGAAACTCAAGTAGTAAAAAGCTCCGTCCGTGCTCGCATAGCATTTATCGTAGCCATTGCTCTACTTGGTATACCATTTATTGGTAAAGGTGTGATAATAGGGCTATTGATAATTGCAGGTATAGCTACTCTACTTTTTGTGCGCAAAAAGTGGAACTATCGTGCGCTCAACACCATTATACTTTGTGCAACTGTAATGCTCATTGGTTACTCGTCGTACACAATGATTATAGTGCGTTCGCTTGCCAATACTCCTATGGACCAAAACTCTCCAGAAGATGTGTTTGCTTTACAGGGATACCTAAATCGTGAACAATATGGCGACCGTCCACTTTTTTACGGAGCTATGTATTCCGCTCCCGAAAAATTGGAGCAGAAAGGCAACCAATGTATTCCTATTGGAAAATATAGCGGCACACAGTGGCAACAAGCTGTAAAAACATCGGAAAACGACCCCGACCGCTACCAAAATGCGGGTAAAAAGCAAGTGGGTTACGAAATGGATTCTCGCTTTAAGATGCTATTCCCACGAATGTACTCCTCACAGCCACACCACGTGGCAGAGTACCAAAATTGGGCTAATATAAAAGGCGACCGCATAAATGTAGATCGCTGCGGACGTATGGAGACAATGACTATGCCTACGTTTGGCGAGAATTTACGATTCTTCTTCTCGTACCAGTGCAACTTTATGTATTGGCGGTACTTTATGTGGAACTTCTCTGGTCGTCAGAACGACATTCAGGGACATGGCGAAATAGACCATGGCAACTGGATTTCGGGCATACCATTTATAGACAATGCACGCCTTGGCGACCAAAGCGCACTCCCCGATGTGTTGAAAAACAACAAAGGACATAACCGCTACTTTATGTTGCCTCTACTCCTCGGACTTCTTGGCATAGCATGGCAACTGCTATCGAAAAAGCGTGGCACACAGCAGTTTTGGGTAGTTATGGCGCTCTTCTTTATGACGGGACTTGCCATTGTAATGTACCTCAACCAAACGCCACTCCAACCTCGTGAACGTGACTATGCCTACGCAGGTTCGTTCTACGCATTCTCTATATGGATAGGATTGGGCGTGATGATGCTCTACTCGCTTGCCGAACGCTTTATGCCAAAGACAGTTGCTGCTGTTGTTGTATCGCTCCTAAGTTTAGGAGTGCCAACACTAATGGCTTGCGAAAACTGGGACGACCACGACCGCTCAAACCGCACTATGGCACGCGACTTCGGTCTCAACTACCTGAATACTTGCGACGAAAATGCCGTAATATTCTCCAATGGCGATAACGACACATTCCCTCTTTGGTTTAATCAGGAAGTAGAAGGCAATCGTACCGATATGCGAGTTTGCAACCTCTCTTATCTCAATACCGACTGGTATATCGACCAAATGCGCCGTGGTGCATACGAATCGAAACCACTGCCAATAAATTGGGAAAAGAAAGACTACGTATCGGGGCATCTCGATGTAAGCCGCGTAATAGACCACCCACAAGTGCAAAGCCCACTAAACATCAACACAGCCTTTGATCTTTTGCGTAACGAACGCTTTATCGAAGATGGTGGCATAGGTAATCTGGTATGCTCTACTCTTTCGATACCAGTAGACAAGGCTAAAGTCATTGCCACAGGTACTGTCGCCGAGAAAGACTCGGCACAGATAGTCGACAATATGATAGTGAAAGTTAGAGGACGCTCTATCACCAAATCGCAACTAATGGTATTGGAAATGCTTCGCAGCAACAACTGGGAACGCCCAATATATGTAGCATCGACCGTTGGCGATGAGTACTACCCTGCACTACAAGACTATATGGTATTGGAAGGTTTGGCATATCGCATAGTACCAACTCGCGGTGCACGCGACCGTGTAAACACCGAGAAGATGTACGACAATATGATGAACCGTTTCGTATATGGCGACCTTGGCAATCCCCGAGTTTACCTCGATGAGCAGCATTTACGTATGGCACGCACTATGCGCTTTATGTTTAGTCATCTAACTCGTGCGCTTATCCGAGAGGGACAAACCGACAAAGCACGTGCCGCAGTAGAGAAATCGCTCGAAGTACTACCAGTAACCACTATACCATACGACTATGCCATAGCCGATATGGTTAAAAACTGCTATAGTTTGGATATGAACGAACTTGGTGATTCGCTTGTACGAGGTGTAACGGCCGAAATGCTCAACCGCTTAGAGTGGTACGCATCGCTCCCAGCCGACCTTCGTACACGAGTATCAAACGAAATGCAGCCTCGACAGAGTGTAGGCATTATACAGAATATGTGGCTCGAAATACGCAACACAAGCAATCCACTTGCCGACGAGCTCGAAAGCTACATCGAGAAGTACTACCACTTTGTACAACAATAGCAGGTAGAACACCACATTAATAACAACAATATTTTTCGCACATACACTTATTTGAATATTTCTCAGACAGTGTATGTGCGAAACGTTTTTGGTATGTCAAATAATTTTTGTCATATCAATAATATTTAGTAATTTTGCAGTCTGAATTGCAATAACATAACACAAAAATATAGTTCACAATGGGAAGAGCATTTGAATACCGCAAAGCACGCAAAATGAAACGCTGGGGCAATATGGCTCGCGTATTTACAAAACTTGGAAAAGAGATAACTATCGCTGCCAAAGCTGGCGGCGGCGACCCCGATACAAACCCTCGCCTACGCGCTCTGATGGCTACCGCCAAAAAAGAGAATATGCCTAAAGAAAATGTAGAACGCGCCATTAAAAAAGCCCTATCGAAAGATTATACCGACTACAAAGAGATGAACTACGAGGGCTATGGTCCTCACGGCATTGCTATTTTTGTAGAAACTGCTACAGATAATACCACTCGTACCGTTGCTAACGTACGTAGCTACTTCAACAAACTCGGCGGTAGCCTTGGTACTTCTGGCTCGTTAGAGTTCCTTTTCGACCACAAATGTGTATTCCACATCGCTAAAAAAGAGGGAATGGACTTAGACGAACTCGAACTTGAGCTTATCGACTTTGGTGTAGACGAGATAAACGAGGACGAAGAGGAGATAGTACTCTATGGCGAATTTGCCCAAAACTCTGTTATCCAAAAATACCTTGAGGAGAACGAATACGAAATAACCTCATCGGAATTTGTACGTATACCTAACGACACTAAACCTCTGAGTGCCGAAGATGCAGCTACTGTAAACAAACTCATAGAACGCTTGGAAGAGGACGAAGACGTACAAAACGTATTCCACAATATGGAAGAACCAGAAGAGGAGGAAGAGTAAGCTGCTCTTTACCAATCTTCAAAACATAAACATTTAATAAAAGGGCGTATTGTAATAACTGATACGCCCTTTTGTTTCAATTATAGAACTTTCCTTATTAACCTCAGCAACTATGGCAACACTCCATTTTACAAAAATGCACGGTTTGGGCAACGACTACATTTATATCGATGCCCTAAAATATGGCTTTCCTGCAAGAATAAACGAAGTAGCACGACTCGTTTCCGACCGACACACAGGAATAGGAGCAGACGGATTGGTACTTATACTGCCGTCCGACAAAGCCGATATAGAAATGCGAATGTTCAATGCCGATGGCTCGGAGGGTGCTATGTGTGGCAATGCCATTCGCTGCGTGGGAAAATATGTTGCCGAAGCTGGTTACACTGTTCGCAACGATATATATATAGACACGTTATCAGGCGTAAAACACCTTACACTACATCGCAATTCGCAAAAGCCATATTTGGTACATAGCGTAACAGTGGATATGGGGGTTGCATCATTTGCTCCAGACGATATTCCTTTGCTCTCCGACACAGAATATATCAACCACGAAATAGAATATACTGCCCCCAATGGAGAAATAGCTAAACTACACGCAACAGTACTATCGGTTGGCAATCCTCACTGCGTGATACCAATGAAAAGGATAAACGCATTTCCTTTGAAGGATTGGGGTAATGAGTTTGAATTTCACCCACTCTTCCCCAACCGCATAAATACCGAGATAGTGGAACAATTAGCACTTAAACACCTACGTATGCGAGTATGGGAGCGTGGTTCTGGCGAAACTATGGCTTGCGGTACTGGTGCTTGCGCTGCAGTGGCTGCTTTCTGCCGATTAGGGTTAACGCCTTTCAACACCGACATTACAGTATTTCTCCGTGGTGGCGACTTAACAATTTCTTGTTCAGAAGACTATAGCCTAACAATGACAGGACCGGCTACCGAAGTATTTCGTGGTACAATGAAATTGACACTTCCAAAATAATCCTCTAAACATAGTTAGAAACATAACGACACCATACATATCACAATATGCTAAATCTAAATTATAAAAACTTAGAAGAGAACTATCTCTTTACCGAGATAGCTCGTCGCACAAGCGAATTTGTAAAAGCCAACCCCGATAAAAAGGTTATAAAACTTGGCATTGGCGATGTTACTCGTCCTCTTGCGCCTGTTGCTGCCGATGCTATAATCCGTGCCGTAGAAGAGTTGAAACATACAGAAACTTTCCGTGGATATGGACCTGAACTTGGATATAAATTTGCTCGTGAAGCTGTTCAACGCTACTATGCCGACTACGGAATTACCCTCGATATTGACGAAATATCTATTGGCGACGGCATTGGCGAAGATATAGCTAATATAACCGACATATTTGCTCATGGAGAAAACACCATTCTACTCCCCGATCCTGTTTACCCTCTTTACAAAGCCACATCTATAATGGACGGACAAAAAGTAATCTATTTGGAGTGCAACAAAGAGAATGGTTTCCTCCCCACCCCACCAGACTATCCATCAGACATAATATATCTCTGTTCGCCTAACAACCCTACAGGTGCAGCTCTAACTCGCAACAAAATGCAGCAATGGGTAGACTATGCCAACTCTTGTGGTGCTGTAATACTTTACGACAATGCCTACGAGCGTTTTATATCTGACACCGACTGTCCGCACTCAATATTTGCAATACCCGAGGCACGAACTTGTGCCATTGAGTTTAACTCGCTATCGAAAACAGCTGGTTTTACATGCGTTCGCAGCGGATATACTGTTGTACCCAAAGACCTTGTAAGAGATGGAGTAAGCCTATTACGCCTTTGGCAACAACGACAAACTACAAAATACAATGGCGCACCATATATGACACAACGAGGACTTGAAGCAGCACTTAGTGCCGAAGGACTTGACGAAGCCGACCGCAATATAGCATACTACAAACATAACGTTCGCACTATAACCGATGTTCTTAACCGACACAACATCTACTACACTGGCGGACACAACTCGCCATATATATGGCTCGAATGTCCAAAAAAAATGTCGTCATGGGAGTTTTTCGACTATCTCCTTGACAATGCCAACGTTGTTGGTACTCCGGGAGTAGGCTTTGGCGAGTATGGCGAAGGCTATTTCCGCCTCACCACATTCAACACCACCGAGCTTACATCGGAAGCTATGAGCCGCATTGATGCATTACTTTCGAAATAAAAAGCAAAATAAAGCAGAAAGATAATATTATCATTCTGCTTTATTTTGTACTTTTACAAATTTTGGAGTAAGCACCTCTATCGGTACTTGTACTCCGAGTTGAATACCTTGAAAGGGGAAATCCATAATGCCATATTGGTACTTAACATGTATGTCCAACCACGGCAAAGTAACACTAAACATTGTGCGATAGACTAATGGCTTATCACCACTACCTATCCACCCATAATATCCCGAAAGAGAGTGCTGCCAACGTACCCACTCATTTGCAAATGATAGCGACACACCATACATAGGAGCATCGTTTTGCCGACTACCAGAAGTTTCCCAACATAAGAAACCAACATCTAATGCACCACGCAATTCGCTAAATACTTTATTGTGGAAAAAGAACGATTTACCTACCTCTAAATCGAAATAGTAGCCGGGAGTATCGAAATATCGATGAGAATGGAAGTCAGTACCAGAGGCAGTTTTAAGTGTGCTATTAAGAACAATGGCAGGACAATACTTCTTTTCACGAAGCAGACTAATACGGGTTTGAACATATATATCGCCCGAAGACAAGCCACTTAGCTTACCCGAAGTCATACCACGATAGTTGTACAATGATTGCGACACACTCCACCCCTCCAAAGTAGTCATCCACACCTTAAACGACACACGCTCGGGTAGTAGTGGCACTTCGACCGAAATGTTGAAATTTCCACTAATCTCCCCACCACCAAACCAGTAACTACCACCCACGAATATAGTTGTTTTAGTAGGAATTAGTGCTTCGGTAAATTCAGGAACAGGATTAGCATTAGGACCAAAATATTCGGGAGAATAGTTGACCTCTTGCGCTTTCAATTGAGTAATAAATGAAAATAATAAAACAAACGTAATTATCAAACGCATATAATTTCTCATAGCAGATTATAGATGCAGTGATTTCGTAGCACAAAAGTAATACTAACGTTTGGAATAGGCAACTATATTTTATAAAACATCAACAATTATACCACTATGCTCAATATAAGTAGTAGCGAAACAGACGAAAACCTCAATTTAGAGATAGCCGAGGGGTTAAAGGCTGGATTTCCAAGCCCTGCCGATGACTACCAACGCGAGTCGCTCGACTTTAATCGCGACATGATACGCCACCCCGAAGCCACATTTTATGGACGGGTTGATGGCGATTCGATGATAGATGCCGGCATAGCCGATGGCGACATAGCCGTCATAGACCGAGCCGTAACAGCCGAAAATGGCGATGTGGTGGTAGCCTATATCAACAACGAATTTACCATAAAATATCTCGACACCACACACCGCCAAGAGGGTTACATTGAACTACGGCCAGCCAACCCTCGCTACCAAAACATACGCATAAACCACGCAGACCATTTTGAAGTTTGGGGCGTAGTAGTATGGACAATCCGCAACTGGAAAAAATAGACACGAAATATCCGCCAAAGTGCAACTACCTTTCTTTGTTTATGAAATAATCAACTAAATGCCACACAATTATGTCGATGTATGCTGTTGTAGACTGCGATAACTGCTACGTATCTTGCGAGCGTGTGTTTCGTCCCGATTTAGAGGGGCGTATGGTGGTTGTGCTTAGCAACAACGATGGCTGTGTAGTGGCTCGTAGCAACGAGGCTAAACGCTTTGGCATAAAAGCAGGTATGCCCTATTTCAAAGCCAAAGAGTTAGCAGGTGGAGCCGATATGGTGGTATTCAGCAGCAACTACGAACTATATGGCGAAATAACTGCACGTGTAATGGCTATCATAGCAGACGAGTCGCCCGAATATATTCGCTACTCTATTGACGAAGCTTTTTGCATATTCAAAGGCGACAAAGAGATAGACTTCAAACAATGGGGCGAACATCTTCACTGCCGAATTAAGCAGTCGACAGGAATGCCAGTTAGCGTAGGCATTGGTCCGACTAAGACCATAGCCAAAATGGCATCGCATTTCGCAAAAAAATATCTGGCCTACAAACATTGTTGCGTAATAGACAACGATGAAAAAAGGCTCAAAGCCCTTTCGCTATACCCATTAGAAGAGGTATGGGGCATAGGTAGGCGCAATGCCGAACGGTTCAGGCAAGTAGGCGATGTTACAGCTTTAGATGTATCACACCATGCCAAAGATTGGATACGAGCGACATTTAACGTAGTTATGCTCCGCACATGGAGCGAACTAAATGGCATAGACTGTATACCCGATGAAAAAGCGGCTGCAAAAAAACAGATAATGACAAGCCGCTCGTTCAGCTCAATGGTTACCGACTTTGCAAATCTCAACACCAATGTAGCCAATTATGCTGCTTTATGTGCCGAAAAACTCCGCCATCAACACTCTGTAGCCGCAGTGGTAGGAGTATTTATCCAAACCAATTCGTTCCGAACCGACCTTCCACAATACAGCAACTATACCGAGCATCGACTACTTACACCCTCGTCATCAACTCTGACAATAGTACAGACTGCACGTCAATGCCTAAACGACATTTTTCGAGAAGGTTTTCACTACAAAAAAGCAGGAGTAATGGTACAGGAAATAACAGCAGCTTCGTCAGTACAAACCAACCTAATAGACTATAATGCTGAGGAGTATCAACGACAAACACGCATTAACGAAGTAATAGACCGCATAAATCGCATAAACGGCACAGAAACCGTAATTTTAGGCTCGCAGCAATACACCGCACCAAAAGGACAAGGACATGCCACCTCATTTACCGATGCCATACGTCACGACTTACGCAGTTCCAACCCTACAACACGCTGGACGGACATTATAAAATTAAAATAATCGCATTGAAAGCTATGTATCAACCAATTAATGAAAACATAAATCAGCCACTGCAATAAGTTTCCAAAAAGTTTGGCAGATAATAGAAAAAGTCGTAAATTTGCACACTGATTTGGGGTTTCTTGATTACTGATTTAAGCGGTAATTCACTTGAAACAAAATGGTGTGGTAGTTCAGCTGGTTAGAATACATGCCTGTCACGCATGGGGTCGCGGGTTCGAGTCCCGTCCATACCGCAAAGAGCTAATAGTCAATGACTATTAGCTCTTTTTGCATACATATACGTACACACGTATATTCCAATAACTTATTACCTATAACCCATTACTCTTTTTTTAGGTAGAAGTCGAAACGAAGTCCTCCACCTGTGCGATTTGTGGCAGTGATAGTGCCGCCATGGAAGAGTACTGCGTGTTTGACTATTGACAAACCAAGTCCAGTACCGCCCATTTGGCGTGAACGTCCTCGGTCGATGCGATAAAAACGATCGAAAAGGTGTGGCAATTTGTCTGTCTCTACCCCACAGCCATCGTCCTCGAAACGTATATGGCAAGTAGTAGCATTGTTTTCCAAAAGCGTAATGTAAATATTGTTGCCACCAGAGTAGGCCATGGCATTTTCGGTAAGATTGCGAAATATAGAACTTATCAGAGAACGATTGCCGTGGATGTTAACATTGTCGGCAAAATCGACATTTAGTGTTATCCGCTCATCATCGGGAAGGATAGACATCTCATCGGATAATTCATGAATTATATCGTTTACACATACCTCTTCTCTTGCTATATGCTGTCCTCCATCTTCCATTCGAGTAATGAGAGATACATCGTTAAGTAGGTTGCAAAGTCGGAGATTATGCGAGTAAGAGCGTTCAATCAAATCTTGACGTTTTTCATCGGTGAGCTGTATGCCCGAAAGAAGTGTTTCGAGACACACTTTCATTGATGCTACAGGAGTTTTCAGCTCATGGTTTATGTTATTGGTTAACTCTTTTTTTATCCGTATCTTTTCTTGCTCCTCGTGCATAGCAGCTTGGTGCGCTTGGTCACGATCGGCAATTGTCTGTTGCCACTGACGATAGAGTCGCACAATGTGGTTAGCAATTGAGCCTAACTCATCACCAGGAAATGGGTCATAATTGTCAAGCGTTTCGCCATTTTGTGCCTTGTGGGCAAAGTCGTTTAGACGCACTATGTTTTTTCCCAACCGCCGAGTAACTATGTAAGCCACAATAGTAATGGTTATACATATAGCTATCATCACCCACAGAAAAGCCCAGTCAGGACGAAGTAGTTCTCGCAAAGAAACAGAATAGGGAATGGCAGTTCGGACTATAGCTCGTTTCCCTTTTGAGGCTGAGTAAAAGTATTGACGCCCATCGCTAATGGAATGCCGTCCTATATGATGCCCTGAACCATTACGAAGAGCAGCAGCTATTTCGGGACGACTGAGATGATTGTCGAGCAAATCAATAGGATAGATATTATCATATACAACAGCACCAGCAAGGGTAATAATAGTAACCCTCATATCGGCAAAGGGATAGCTGTCGGGAGTAATGTACTCCTCAAATGGAAGTCCATTGTCTATTATCTCAAGTAGATGAAAGTTATATAACTCTAATTTAGCACTCAATAGTTCCGACTTATACTCTTTTTCGCGTGAATATTGGAATAAGGCAGTACAAAGAATAATTCCCCACGTAAATACTACAAGGAGCAGGAAAAGACGATTATGGTACGAAAGTTTAATCTTGGAAGCCATAGCCATATCCCGAGCGAGTGATAATATATGAGCCATATCGTCCAATCTTGGTGCGTAGGCGTGTAATGTTAACATCGATTACACGTTCCAGTACTAGCACACCATTGTCCCACACGTGACAAAGTATCTGCTCGCGAGAGCAGATTTTACCACGATTGCGAATGAGATATTCCAATAGTTCAAACTCTTTTTTGTTCAAACGAACATCAGTTCCGTCTACAGTGCAATATTTTAAACGGAGATTAAGGCAGAGAGTTTCCACCTCAAGAAGGTCGGACTTTGTGGTTTCACCCTCTGTTTTACGCTGCGTAGTGCGACGAAGGACACTTTTTACACGGGCAATAACGCTACGCATAGTGTAGGGCTTCATTATGTAGTCGTCAGCCCCAATGTTTAGACCCATCACCATATCGTCCTCAGAATCGCGGGCTGTGCAGAAGATAATAGGTATCGAAGCTGTGGCGACATCGGCTTTCAGCATTCGAGCCATCTTTATTCCACTAATTTCGCCCATCATTATATCGAGAAGTATAAGTGAGTAGCTTTTAAGGTCGTAAGTCAAAGCCTGCTCAGCACTAAGAGCAATGTCTACATCGTACCCCTCGTTTTCGAGGTTAAGACGAAGAACTTCGCAAAGAGTCTCTTCATCGTCAACAATCAATATTCGTTCGGTATTCATTTAGTATTTCAATTTTATAGTATTTACTTTATATTGCACATATTGTGCTGCAAATGTACAAAAAATCGGTCATAAAACTGTCAACTCAAATACGATTTAACGAAAATGTAACAATTTTCCACTTTCAACAAAAAAAAAAGTGCATCAAATCTTTGTGGATTTGATGCACTTTTTATTTGTTACAAACAAGTATCGCAACACTAATGAGCAATACTTGTTTGATATATTACTTCAAGTAATATTTATTACTGTTATCGTTTTTCTTCGGTTATTTCCTGAAGGTCGATGACTGACTTGCCTGCTTCGGAAAGTTTAATATAATCTTCGTTAGGCATAACCACAAGGTTATCGTACTCGCGAAGACCAGTACCTGCAGGTATCTTGTGTCCAACAATAACGTTCTCTTTCATACCTTCGAGATAGTCGACTTTAGCATTGATAGCAGCTTCGTTGAGGACTTTTGGAGTTTCCTGGAAGGATGCTGCCGACATGAAGCTGGTAGTTTGCAATGCTGCACGTGTAATACCTTGAAGCATCTGAGTAGATGTAGCAGGAAGTACATCGCGTGTCTCTACTAAACGGAGGTCGCGACGACGGAGCGATGAATTTTCGTCTCGTAAACGACGAGCTGTTACTATCTGACCATTCTGGAATATAGTAGAGTCGCCAGCATCGGTAACTACTTTACGTCCCCACAAGCGGTCATTTTCTTCAAAGAACTCAAGTTTGTCAACGACTTGTCCTTCGAGGAAGCGAGAGTCGCCAGAGTCAGAAATCTGCACTTTACGCATCATCTGACGTACTATAACCTCGAAGTGCTTATCGTTAATCTTCACACCTTGCAAACGATACACATCTTGTACCTCGTTAACAATATACTCTTGTACTGCGGTTGGTCCTTTAATTGCAAGAATATCGGATGGTGTTATTGCGCCATCGGAAAGTGGAGTTCCGGCACGAACAAAGTCGCTATCCTGTACAAGGAGCTGTTTAGAGAGTGGTACGAGATATTTACGTTCTTCACCAGTTTTAGAAGTAACAATAAGTTCGCGGTTACCACGTTTGAGCTTGCCAAATGTAACCTCACCATCGATTTCAGAAACTACAGCAGGGTTAGATGGGTTACGAGCCTCAAAGAGTTCTGTTACACGTGGAAGACCACCAGTGATATCGCCTGCTTTACCCACTGCACGAGGTATCTTAACAAGTAGAGAACCTGCTTTTACAGCTTGGTTATTGTCGACTACAAGGTGAGCACCTACTGGAAGGTTATATGTTTTAAGTACATTGCCAGCTTTATCAACAATATGAGCTACTGGAACTTTAGTTTTATCTTTCGACTCAATGATAATCTTTTCGAGAAGACCTGTTGTTTCGTCAGACTCTTTGGTATAAGTAACACCTTCGACCATAGCCTCGAACGAGATTTTACCATCTACCTCCGAAACGATAACTGCGTTAAATGGATCCCATTCGCATATCTTATCGCCTTTATTAACGTTAGAGCCAGCATCTACAAAGAGTTTAGAACCGTATGGTATATTCTGTGTGGTAAGAGCCATACCAGTAACGTGGTCAATGATACGAGCTTCAGCCAAACGTCCTACTACCATTTTATAAGATGCACCCTCTTCGTTAACATCGACAGTACGGAGTTCATCTATTTCGAGACGACCATCGTATTTCGAAACGTAAGAGTTGTCTACTGCAATGTTTGATGCCACACCACCGACGTGGAATGTACGAAGTGTAAGCTGAGTACCGGGTTCACCGATAGACTGCGCTGCAATAACACCAACAGCTTCTCCTTTGTTTACAAGGCGACCGGTAGCGAGGTTACGTCCGTAACACTTAGCACATACACCATGACGCGATTCGCAAGTGAGAACTGAACGAATTTCTACTCGTTCGATTGGAGAGTTTTGTATACGTTTTGCTGTAGCCTCTACTATCTCTTCGCCAGCTGCAACAATGAGTTCGCCGGTTTGAGGGTCGATAATATCGTGAACCGATACACGTCCAAGGATACGTTCTTCAAGAGAAGCAACAACCTCTTCGTTATTTTTAATTTCGGTAGCAACAAGGCCACGAAGTGTACCACAATCCTCTTCAGAGATTATTACATCGTGCGATACGTCAACAAGACGACGAGTAAGGTAACCTGCGTCGGCAGTCTTCAATGCTGTATCAGCAAGACCTTTACGAGCACCGTGAGTAGAGATAAAGTACTCAAGTACCGACAAGCCCTCTTTAAAGTTTGCCAAGATAGGGTTTTCGATAATCTGACCACCTTCGGCACCTGCTTTTTGAGGTTTAGCCATAAGACCACGCATACCAGAGAGCTGACGAATCTGCTCACGTGAACCACGCGCACCTGAGTCAAGCATCATATATACCGAGTTGAAACCTTGGTTATCGCTTGAAAGTTGTTTCATTACAACATTGGTAAGCTCGCTGTTAACACGAGTCCAAGTATCGATAATCTGGTTGTAACGCTCGTTATTGGTGATATAACCCATGTTATAGTCGTCCATAATGCTTTCAACCTCTTTATAACCAGCATCAACAAGACCCTCTTTTTCATCAGGTACAATAACGTCGGCAAGGTTGAATGACAAGCCACCACGGAATGCATTGTAGTAACCCATATTCTTGATGTCGTCCAAGAAACGAGCCGTACGAGCTACTCCGCAAGTTTCGATTACACGACCAATGACGTTACGGAGCGATTTTTTAGATAGTAGTTCGTTAAGGTAACCACATTCGCGAGGTACTACCTTGTTAACAAGGACACGTCCAACAGTGGTATCTTTTATAATGCGAACTACATTTTTACCATTTTCGTCAATGTCGTGAGTACGAACATTGATAATAGCGTGGATGTCTGCAACACCTTCGTTGTATGCTATTTCTACCTCTTCGGGTGAGTAGAAGGTAATGCCTTCGCCTTTTACACCTTTACGAGGTTTGGTTATATAGTAAAGACCAAGCACCATATCCTGCGATGGTACGGTGATAGGAGAGCCATTAGCAGGGTTAAGAATGTTGTGCGAAGCAAGCATAAGCATTTGTGCTTCGAGAACAGCCTCGTTGCCGAGTGGCAAGTGTACAGCCATCTGGTCACCATCAAAGTCGGCGTTGAACGCAGTACAAGCAAGTGGGTGAAGTTGGATAGCTTTACCTTCGATCATTTTAGGTTGAAAAGCCTGAATACCGAGACGGTGAAGTGTAGGTGCACGGTTAAGTAATACCGGGTGTCCTTTCATAACATGTTCGAGGATGTCCCAAATTACTGGTTCTTTGCGATCGATAATCTTCTTAGCCGATTTTACAGTTTTCACTATTCCGCGTTCGATAAGTTTGCGGATAATGAATGGTTTGTAGAGTTCGGCAGCCATATCTTTTGGAAGTCCGCACTCGTGCATCTGAAGTTCCGGACCTACAACAATAACCGAACGAGCCGAATAGTCTACACGTTTACCAAGAAGGTTCTGACGGAAACGACCTTGTTTACCTTTCAAGCTATCAGTCAAAGACTTAAGTGGACGGTTAGAGTCGGTCTTCATAGCGTTTGACTTACGAGAGTTGTCTATAAGAGAATCGACAGCCTCTTGAAGCATACGTTTTTCGTTACGAAGAATAACCTCAGGAGCTTTGATTTCCACAAGGCGTTTAAGACGGTTGTTACGTATAATTACGCGACGATAGAGATCATTGAGGTCGGAAGTAGCAAAACGACCGCCATCGAGTGGTACAAGTGGACGAAGTTCGGGTGGAATGACAGGAAGAGTTTTCAAAATCATCCACTCTGGGCGGTTACGATGACGAGCAGCACGGAACGACTCAACCACGTTAAGGCGCTTGAGAGCTTCGGTTTTACGTTGTACCGAATTGTCTTTGCTTGCTTTATCACGAAGTTCGTAAGAGAGTTTATCGAGATCGAGGTTTACGAGCATATCGTAGATAGCCTCGGCACCCATTTTACAGATAAACTTGTTGGGATCGGTATCTTCGAGATATTGGTTGTCGGCAGGGAGAATATCTAAAAGCTCAATGTAACGCTCTTCGGTAAGGAGTTCGCCTTCAATGACATCATCGGCTACATCTTTCAATACGCCAGCCTGAATGATGACATATTTTTCGTAATAGACAATAGAGTCGAGTTTTTTAGACGACATACCAAGGAGGTAGCCGATTTTATTTGGAGTAGATTTGAAATACCAGATGTGGGCGCAAGGTACTACAAGTTGAATGTGACCTGAGCGTTCGCGACGAACTTTCTTCTCAGTCACCTCTACACCACAACGGTCGCATACGATACCTTTATAACGGATGCGTTTGTACTTACCGCAATGGCACTCATAGTCTTTGACAGGACCAAAGATACGTTCGCAAAACAAGCCATCACGCTCGGGCTTGTAAGTACGATAGTTTATTGTTTCAGGTTTCAACACCTCACCATACGACGATTCGAGAATCTCTTCGGGCGAAGCGAGACCGATGCTTATTTTGGTGAAGTTTGTTTTGATTTTATTGTCTTTTCTGAAAGCCATATCTTGAATTGTATTATATACTATATTGTAAATATCACGTCCTACGTGTAGGACAAGTAGAGAAATATGATAAAAAAATTAAGTTAGTAGATATTGAGAGAATATTCCCTCAATATCCATTGTACTTAACTATGTTTTAATATTACTCTAATTTGATGCTAAGACCTAAGCCGCGCAACTCATGAAGGAGTACGTTGAGCGACTCGGGGATACCAGCTTGAGGCATTGGATCGCCTTTGACAATAGCCTCGTAAGCACGAGCACGGCCTACTACGTCATCGGATTTGACAGTAAGTATTTCTTGAAGTACGTTTGATGCACCGAATGCTTCGAGTGCCCACACCTCCATCTCTCCGAAACGCTGACCACCAAATTGGGCTTTACCACCAAGAGGTTGCTGAGTAACAAGAGAGTAAGGACCGATAGAACGAGCGTGCATTTTGTCATCGACCATGTGACCCAGTTTCAAGAAGTAGGTAACACCTACAGTTGCTGGTTGGTCGAAACGTTCGCCTGTTCCACCATCGTATAGGAAAGTTTTACCATAACGTGGCACACCTGCTTTGTCGCACATTTCGTTAAGGTCGTCAAGCGAAGCACCATCGAAGATGGGGGTTGCAAATTTAACACCTAGTTCACGACCAGCCCAGCCGAGTACAGCCTCGAAAATCTGACCAAGGTTCATACGAGAAGGCACACCAAGTGGGTTAAGACATATATCTACTGGGGTACCATCGGCAAGGAAAGGCATATCCTCTTGACGAACTACTTTAGATACGATACCCTTGTTACCATGACGTCCTGCCATTTTGTCGCCCACACGTATTTTACGTTTTTTAGCAACGTAAACTTTGGCAAGCTGCATTATTCCCGAAGGGAGTTCGTCGCCAATGGTGAGGTTAAATTTAGCACGTTTTAATTTGGCATCGAGTTCTTTCTCTTTATGGAGATAGTTCATTACGATGTCGCGAATCATATCGTTGCGATCGGGGTCGGTAGTCCATTTGGTAAGAACTACAGAGTTATAGTCTATCTCGTGAAGACGGCGTTGTGTAAATTTATCGCCTTTAGCAATAAGGTCAACACCCATAAAGTCTTTAACACCTTGAGATGTTTTACCCGCTATGGTATGTATAAGTTTATCGACAAGAACCGATTTGAGGGCTGCAATTTCGGCATTGAAGTCGGCATCCATCTTGTCAAGAATAGCTTTGTCAGAGAGACGATCTTTGCGAGTTTTAACAGCACGACAATAAAGGTCTTTGCCAATAATTACACCACGGAGCGAAGGAGATGCTTTTAAAGAAGCATCTTTGACATCGCCTGCCTTGTCGCCGAAGATAGCACGAAGAAGTTTCTCTTCGGGAGTAGGATCGGTTTCGCCCTTAGGAGTGATTTTTCCAATAAGTATATCGCCGGGTACTACGTGAGCTCCGATACGGATAATACCTTTATCGTCAAGGTTGCGAGTAGCATCCTCACTTACGTTTGGAATATCGGCGGTTAGTTCCTCCATACCACGTTTAGTTTCACGAACTTCAAGTGAGTATTCGCTTACGTGTACTGAGGTAAATATATCTTCACGAACTATGCGTTCGTTAAGTACAATAGCATCCTCATAGTTATAACCTTTCCAAGGGATATATGCCACTTTAAGGTTACGGCCAAGAGCCAACTCTCCATTTTGGGTTGAATACCCTTCGGTAAGTATCTGACCTTTTTCTACACGCTCACCACTACGAACAATAGGACGGAGGTCAATTGTAGTATCTTGGTTGGTACGAACAAATTTAGGCAATTTGTACTCTTTAGTAGCGTCTTCAAACGATACAAATTCTTCGTCTTCGGTACGGTCGTATTTAATGCGGATAACAGAAGCATCTACAAAGTCAACTACACCTGCGCCCTCTGCCATTACCTGAGTACGAGAGTCGCGAATTAGCTGTCCTTCGATACCGGTACCAACAATAGGAGCTTCGGAACGAAGTAGAGGCACTGCCTGACGCATCATGTTAGATCCCATCAATGCACGGTTAGCATCATCATGCTCCAAGAATGGAATAAGGGCTGCTGCAATAGAGGCAATCTGCTGTGGTGCTACGTCCATAGCGTTGATTTGGTCGGGTGGCAACTGAGGGAAGTCGGCTTCGAGACGAGCTTTTACTCTATCGCGTACAAAAGAGCCATCGTCATTGAGTGGTGCGTTTCCTTGCGCAACAACCAAGTTTTCTTCCTCTTCGGCAGTAAGATATACTACCTCATCGTTGTTAAGATTAACCTTAGAGTTTTCTACCTTACGATATGGAGTAGAGATAAATCCAAGATGGTTAATTTTGGCATAGATACAGAGCGATGAAATAAGACCAATGTTTGGACCCTCTGGAGTCTCAATAGGGCAAAGACGTCCGTAGTGAGTGTAGTGTACGTCACGAACCTCGAAACCTGCACGGTCACGAGAAAGACCTCCAGGACCAAGTGCAGAAAGACGGCGTTTGTGAGTGATTTCTGCCAATGGATTGGTTTGGTCCATAAATTGCGAAAGTGCATTTGTACCAAAGAACGAATTTATGACAGAAGATATTGTTTTAGCATTGATAAGGTCGATAGGAGTAAAGACCTCATTGTCGCGGACGTTCATACGCTCACGAATGGTGCGAGACATACGAGCCAAACCTATGCCAAACTGATTGTATAGTTGTTCTCCAACAGTACGTACACGACGATTGCTCAAATGGTCAATATCATCGACTGTTACTTTGGAGTTTATAAGTTCTATAAGATATTTAATAATCTCAATGATGTCTTCGTGAGTTAATACACGAACATCCATACTTGTGGTGAGATTGAGTTTTTTGTTGATACGATATCGACCAACTTCGCCAAGGTCGTAGCGTTTTTCCGAGAAGAAAAGACCATTAATTACCTCACGTGCTGTCTGTTCATCGGCAGGTTCGGCATTACGGAGTTGACGATAAATATGGTATACTGCTTCGCGCTCTGTGTTAGAAGGGTCTTTTTGAAGAGTATTGTAAATAATTTTATACTCGCTGAAAGATTGGTCTTCTTTGTGTAGCAAAATAGTTTGGCTACCAGAGTCGATAATAGCTTGGATGTGACCATTGGCAAGCTCGGTGTCGCGTTCGAGGATAACCTCTGTACGTTCTACTGTAACTACTTCGCCAGTAGCTTCATCAACGAAGTCTTCGATACGAGGTTTCACAACACGCGCAGCGAGATGGCGACCAACATATTTCTTAAGGTTGGTCTTATTGACTTTAACCTCTTCGGCTAAGCCAAAAGTTTCGAGAATGTCCTTATCTGTTTCGTATCCGATAGCACGTAGGAGTGTAGTAACAGGGAGTTTCTTTTTACGGTCGATATAGGCGTACATGACATTGTTAATGTCGGTAGCAAACTCAATCCACGAACCACGAAAAGGAATTATACGTGCCGAATAGAGTTTAGTTCCGTTGGTATGTACACTTTGACCGAAGAATACGCCTGGTGATCTGTGCAACTGCGATACTATTACACGCTCAGCACCATTAATTACAAAGGTACCACTCTCGGTCATATATGGAATAGGACCAAGATAAACGTCTTGAACAACGGTATCGAAATCTTCGTGATCGGGGTCGGTGCAATAGAGTTTGAGTTTTGCTTTGAGGGGTACACTATAAGTTAGACCACGACGGAGACACTCCTCGATAGAATAGCGAGGTGGTTCGATGTAGTAGTCGAGAAACTCAAGGGTAAAGTTATTGCGTGTATCCGTAATAGGAAAGTTCTCAGCAAAAACGTTGTACAGACCTTCTTTTTTACGATGTTCGGTAGCGGTATCGAGTTGGAAGAAATCTTTGAACGATTGGAGTTGTACCTCAAGGAAATCGGGATATGGAAAAGTAGATTTGGTTGAGGCAAAATTAATTCTTTGACTATCAGTATGTAAGGACATTAGAGTAAAATTATTAGACGAACTTAATGAATAATACATAAAAAGGTTTAGAGTCTCGATTTCGAGATTCTAAACCAAAATTCCTGCTTCAGAACAGGAGTAGACCTTACTTAAGTTCAACTTCAGCGCCAGCTTCGGTGAGTTGTTTTTTAAGGTTCTCAGCTTCGTTTTTGTCAACGCCTTCTTTGATAGTAGAAGGAGCGCCATCAACCATATCTTTAGCCTCTTTCAAGCCAAGACCAGTGAGTTCTTTAACCAATTTAACAACTGCGAGTTTGTTGCCACCAGCCGCTTTGAGAACAACGTCGAAAGAAGTTTTCTCCTCAGCTGCTTCAGCAGCAGCGGCAGGACCAGCAGCAACTGCAACAGCTGCAGCAGCAGGTTCGATACCGTATTCGTTTTTCAATATTTCGGCCAATTCATTAACCTCTTTAACGGTCAAGTTTACCAATTGTTCTGCAAAAGCTTTCAAATCTGCCATTGTAATAATATTTTATCAGGTTTGTATTTAATTTTTAATAGGGTGGGTTTATCGTTCAGAGAGTGTTTTGAGTACTCCGTGAATAGTGTTTCCTCCAGATTGGAGTGCCGAAATAACGTTCTTAGCAGGCGATTGGAGAAGTCCAATAACTTCGCCGATAAGTTCGTTTTTGCTCTTGATGTTTGAAAGAGCGTCGAGTTGATCCTCGCCAACGTAAAAAGACTCTTCAACGTATGCAGCCTTAAGAATAGGCTTCATATTTTTCTTGTTGAAATCTTTGATTAGTTTAGCTGGTGCATTACCTGTGTTACAGAACAATACAGCAGTATTTTCTTTTAGAGCAGGATAGAGGGGTGAAAAATCACCTTCCATTGATTCGAGAGCGTGTTTGAACAATTTGTTCTTAACAACAATCATTTTGATGTCGTTTTTGAAACATGCGCTACGGATTTCGCTTACTTGCTCAGCATTCATACCTTGAGTTTCGGTAAGGTAGAAGTGCGAATAAGAAGAAACTACTTCTTTAATTTGGTCTATAACTATGCCTTTATCTTCTTTTTTCATACAGTTTCGGAATTTTTAGTTTTCATCAATAGACTTAGTGTCCACTTTAATACCTTGACTCATTGTAGAAGAGAGATAAACGCTCTTAACGTAAGTACCTTTAGCTGACGATGGTTTGAGTTTCATGATAGTAGACATAAACTCACGTGCATTCTCGACGATTTGTTGCTCGGTGAACGATACTTTACCTATTGAGGTATGTACGATACCTGTTTTATCAACTTTGAAGTCGATTTTACCCTGCTTTACTTCACGAACAGCCGATGCAACATCCATAGTAACGGTACCGCTCTTTGGGTTTGGCATCAAGCCACGAGGACCTAACACACGACCTAGGGCACCAATTTTACCCATGATAGCTGGCATAGTGATGATAACATCAATATCAGTCCAACCACCTTTGATTTTGTCGATATATTCGTCAAGACCGACGTAGTCAGCACCTGCTGCTTTAGCATCGGCTTCTTTATCGGGGGTGCATAATGCAAGAACTCTTACTTGTTTTCCTGTTCCATTAGGGAGAGATACAACGCCTCTCACCATTTGGTTGGCTTTACGAGGGTCAACGCCAAGACGGACGTCAACGTCAACAGAAGCATCGAATTTGGTAGTAGTAATTTCTTTTACCAATTTTGCAGCTTCAGCTAATGTATAAGCTTTTCCTGCTTCAATTTTCTCTAAAGCCAATTTTTGATTTTTTGTCAATTTACTCATCTCAATTGTGATTTAAAGATTAAAGATTAGGAAATTCGCCTTTTATAGCGATACCCATACTTCTCGCAGTACCAGCAACCATGTGCATAGCTGCTTTTATTTCGAAACAGTTCAAATCAGGCATTTTATCTTCAGCGATAGTCTTAACCTGATCCCAAGTAATTTCAGCTACTTTTTTGCGGTTAGGCTCAGCACTACCTGTTTTTACTTTAGAAGCTTCCTTAAGTTGGATTGCAACTGGAGGAGTTTTTACTACAAAAGTAAACGATTTGTCTGAATAGTAAGTAATAACAACTGGTAATATTTTACCTGCTTTGTCTTGAGTTCTGGCATTGAATTGCTTACAGAAATCCATGATATTGATTCCTTTAGAACCAAGAGCAGGACCAACAGGGGGAGAAGGGTTTGCAGCTCCACCTTTAATCTGCAATTTAATAAATCCAGCAACTTCTTTTGCCATAATTCTAAATCTTTAGTTATTAACTTAATGGAAGTTTAATAAATACGAACAGCCCGAAAATCTCGTAACAGACTTTGGACTACTCTTTTTCTACTTGATTGAAACCAAGCTCAACGGCAGTAGAACGACCGAAGATCTTGACCATAACTTTCAATTTCCGTTTCTCGGTGTTTATCTCTTCGATTAGACCCGAAAAGCCGTTGAAAGGGTCGGAAATTACTTTAACGTTTTCGCCAACGCAATAAGGTATATCCAACTCTTCATCAGATTCGGCACTCTCGTCAAAGAGACCTAAGATACGTTTAACCTCGGAATCGCGAAGTGGTTCTGGTTGTTTTCCTACAGAAGCACCCAAAAAACCGAGAACATTTGGCACGAAATCGCGTATATAACCCATTATCTCTCCGTTCAATGCTGCCTCAATGAGGACATATCCCGGAAGATAACTACGTTCTTTAACGACTTTCTTGCCGTTTTTCATAGTATATACCTTTTCGGTAGGTATGAGTACCTGAGATACATACTGGCCTAGAGTCGAATGGCTGATTTCAGCATCGATATACTCTTTTACTTTGGCTTCTTTACCACTAACGGCACGAAGCACATACCATTTTTTCTGTAACTCAGTCATAACTCACGCACTACTAATTAGATATACTTATAAATCAACGACATGATTTGTTCGAAACCAAAGTCCATAACCCATACAACAATAGCGATAAGGAGGGAAGCAATTAAAACAACTACCGCACTATTGGTTAGCTCACGACGAGTAGGCCAAGAGGTCTTCTCGCGTAGCTCGATATAGGACTGTTTGATATAGTTAATTAGTTTCATTCTACAAATAGTTTTTAGCACAGGTCGAGAGGCTCGAACTCCCGACACCTGGTTTTGGAGACCAGTGCTCTACCAACTGAGCTAGACCTGTAAAAAATATCGAAACGAAGTTATTAGCTAAAGTCTGTGAGGCTTGCCGCAAGACCTCGTTTCGATAAGGGGTTTAAATATTTTTGTTTCCTAAGTGTGTTTAGGAGAAAATATTAGTCGATGATTGCAGTAATCTGACCAGAACCTACTGTACGTCCACCTTCACGGATTGCGAAACGAAGACCTTCGCCACAAGCTACTGGGTAGATAAGTTTAACAGTAATTTCAAGGTTATCACCAGGCATAACCATTTCAGTTCCTTCTGGGAGAGTGATTTCGCCAGTTACGTCCAAGGTACGGATATAGAACTGAGGACGGTATTTGTTGTGGAATGGAGTGTGACGACCACCTTCTTCTTTTTTCAAGATATAGACAGAGGCTTTGAACTCAGAGTGAGGAGTTACTTTGCCTGGGTGTGCTATAACCATACCACGTTTAACTTCGTCTTTGTCAATACCACGGAGAAGAAGACCAACGTTATCACCTGCTTCACCTTCGTCAAGAAGTTTACGGAACATCTCAACACCAGTTACAGTAGAGGTAAGTTTTTCAGCTCCAAGTCCGATGATTTCTACAGCATCACCAACTTTAACGATACCAGTTTCGATACGACCAGTAGCAACGGTACCACGACCAGTGATTGAGAAGATATCCTCAACAGGCATCAAGAATGGTTTGTCGACTGCACGTACTGGAAGTTCAATCCAGTTATCTACAGCGTCCATAAGGTTCATAATTGACTCTTCCCATTGTGGCTCACCATTAAGAGCGCCAAGAGCAGAACCACGGATGATAGGAGTATTGTCGCCATCGAAATCGTAGAAAGAGAGAAGCTCACGCATTTCCATCTCAACGAGTTCAAGCATCTCTTCATCGTCTACCATATCGCATTTGTTCATAAATACAACAAGACGAGGTACGTTTACCTGACGAGCAAGAAGGATGTGTTCACGAGTTTGAGGCATAGGACCGTCAGTAGCAGCAACTACGATGATTGCACCGTCCATTTGAGCAGCACCAGTTACCATGTTTTTAACGTAGTCAGCGTGTCCTGGGCAGTCAACGTGAGCATAGTGACGAGCAGCAGTCTGATACTCAACGTGAGAAGTATTGATAGTTATACCACGCTCTTTTTCTTCTGGAGCGTTATCGATAGAGTCGAATGAACGAAGTTCAGAAAGACCTTTTTTAGCGAGTACGGTAGTGATAGCAGCTGTAGTAGTAGTTTTACCGTGGTCAACGTGGCCGATAGTACCAATGTTAACGTGGGGTTTTGATCTGTCAAATTTTTCTTTTGCCATAACTCAAAAATGATTAAAGTGATGAATGTGTTTTTTAGTTACAAAAATAAGAGCTGTTGATGAGGATTGAACTCATGACCTCTTCCTTACCAAGGAAGTGCTCTACCACTGAGCTACAACAGCATTACTAAAGTATTGCGAAACTTCGCAATAAAAACCAATATGTGAGCCTCTTGTCGGATTCGAACCAACGACCCCGAGATTACAAATCACGTGCTCTGGCCAACTGAGCTAAAGAGGCGGGGTAATGGATAAAATTTTGTTTGCTATCCAAAAGCAAGCCGTTGCGATTGACTACCGAAGTGGTTCATCTCAAACGGCTTGCAAAGGTACTCATTTTATTTGAATCACCAAACATTTTGGCAAGAAAATATCAAATAATTTTTCAACAACAACGTCTGATGTAACTAACGTTTTGATATTTACCATTTTGCAGTGGTGATATTTTTTATAGTTTATCTCTTATTTTTGGTTTTTTCTATCTGTTTTTCGAGCGCCTCAATGGTTAAATCGATTGCTTCTTCGAAAGTATCGCACACTTTTGAAGCAAAAAACTTAGAATTTGGCGCAACGAGTGTGATTTCAGCCTCTTTATTGGCTGCAGTTTCCGGCTTTACGACTTTGAGGTAAACCTCGGCTGTGGTTATTGGGTCGTATAGTCTTTCAAGTTTTGAGATTTTTTTGTTGATAAAATCTTGAAGTTTTTCGGTTGCGTCGAAATTGACAGCTTGAATTTTGATGTTCATAATTGTCCTCCTTACTTTTTTCCACGTGGGTGGGAGTGTTGATAAATATTGATTATTTGCTCGAATGTGGCATGAGTATAGAGTTCGGTTGTGGCAAGCGATGCGTGTCCTAACAATGTTTTAATAGAGTTTATGTCGGCTCCATTATTTAATAATGTGGTGGCAAACGTATGTCTAAGCACGTGTGGGCTTCGCTTTGTCAAAGAACTAACCTCACCCATCGTTCGAGTGACTATAGTATAAATCTGACATGGTGTCATCTGACTGCCTTTTACCGTAACTAAGAGTGTGTCGGTGGAGATGGTTTCTATCTCATGGTCTCTTACCTTTCGGTAATTGTCTATGCGCTCGGCTAAATCTCGTCCAAAGGGAACTATTCGCTCTTTATTACCTTTACCTATCACTCTCAACTGCCGATGAGTGGTGTCGGTATTAATTTCACGGAGATTTACCACCTCGGAGCGGCGGAGTCCTGTTTGATAAATCAGTTCTATAATAAGTGCGTTTCTTATGTCCTCAAAGGTAGAACTATTTTTTGATATCTCCAATACTTTATCCAAATCTTTTTCTTGAAAAAATACGGGTAAATTTTTGGGGCGTTTGGGTGTTACCAACTTCAATGTTGGATTACTAATTATCAGTTCATTGCGATTAAGAAAACGATAGAACGACCTTACTGCCGATACTTTGCGGTTGATTGTTGTTGGCTTTTCACCTACATCCATCATTGCTATTATCCATTCGCGGAGCTGTTCGGTGGTAAGGTTGTGGGGAGAAAATTCGCCATATTGTGTAATAATAAAGTCGCGCAGCTGGAACAGATCGGTCTGATAAGACAAAACGGTACAAGAAGAATAGTTCTTCTCGTACCGTATATATTTTAGAAATTGGTCTATCATAACAAATATTGGTAAAAAAGTTGTCAACAACTTCACGCCAAACAAGACCAAAATCATTTACATATATATATAATGTTATCTATATATAATTTAAGGATTAGTCCTCATCGTTGTGCATTTTCTGCACATAGATAGCGTGAGCCATTTTATCGCGTTTTACAACAGATGGTTTGTCGAATTGACGACGACGACGGAGTTCTTTTACAACACCTGTTTTTTCGAATTTACGTTTGAATTTCTTAAGGGCTTTCTCAATGTTTTCGCCTTCTTTTACTGGAACTACGATCATTTTGTTTAAAAAATTTATGCGGACAATGAGTTTGTTTGAAAATAATTGTTTCTCACCATCCAAGTGATTATTAATTGAATATTCTTTATAATACAAACCACCAATTCTCATTGGAAAAAGGTTTGTAATGACAGTATCTGAGAGTAGTTCGACATATAAATATGTAGAACAAAAATCTCGTTTTGAAAAAAAGTCTTATAAAAAACTTTTATTTAAGGGTCTTATCGCAAGCCCTTAAACGCTAATAATCACCTCCTTTAGGAAAATTGAATTGGTTCGTAAATACAAGACGCAAAGTTACACTAAATATTCGGTTTATGCAAACTCTACAATAAAAAGTTTTACTTCTCAGTATTGGGTTTAAGGGGTAGTGCTATTTTTTCTACCCGACGTTGGTGACGACCGCCTTCGAAGTCGGTAGAAAAGAATGTTTTAAGAATTTCTAGTGCCAATTCTGGTGCGATAAAGCGTGCCGGCAAGGAGAGAACGTTGGCATCGTTGTGCTGACGAGCAAGTGCAGCAAGTTCTGTGTTCCAACAAATAGCAGCACGGCAACCTTGATGCTTATTAACGGTCATACTAATGCCATTGGCACTACCGCAAATGGCAATACCATACTCAACGGCTTTTTGTTCAACAGCTGCTGCAAGTGGGTGTGCATAATCGGGATAGTCGCAACTATCGGCACTATAAGTTCCAAAGTCCTCGACTATATTTCCCTGACTCTCAAGGAACGACTTAATTGTCTCTTTTAATTCGTAGCCTGCATGATCGGAGGCTATACCGATGCTTATTAGATTTAGTGGTTTCATTTTATATAATGTATGTGTTGGATTTATATTGATTAATTTTGTTCTTGCTCTTGTTCACCGTCTTTTATGAAAGCGTTCCAGCCTTGTGCGTGAATGTCTATTTCGCCTCCATCGCGAGTGATAAGAGCTGCGCCTTCTGTTTTATCGGTTATGTGACCAATGATGTGTATGCCTTCAAGTGATTTCACCTTTTCGTATTCCGAGAGGGGAACAGTAAAGAGAAGTTCGTAATCTTCGCCGCCAGAGAGAGCCACAGTGGTGAGATTCATATTAAACTCCTCTGCCATAGAGGCTGTAACATAGTCGATAGGAATTTTGTCTTCGTACACTCGACACCCTACCCCACTCGCTTTGCATATGTGCAGTAGTTCGGACGACAAACCATCGCTAATATCCATCATTGCTGTGGGTACTACGTTCTTTTCTCGTAAGTATTTGATGGTATCAATGCAAGCCTCGGGTTTTAATTGACGTTCAAGTATGTACTCTTTGCCTGCGAAATCGGGTTGAAAGCCTTCGGGGACATCGGAACTTTGGAATACTTGTTTTTCGCGTTCGAGCAGTTGCAGTCCCATATAGGCAGCTCCGAGATCACCAGTACAGCAGATGAGGTCGGTTGGCTTGGCTCCCGAACGAAGAACAGCATGGTCTTTTTCAACTTCGCCAAGACAAGTAATGCTGATAGTAAGCCCTGTGAGCGATGCCGAAGTGTCGCCTCCTACGACATCGACTTTTGCTTTTTCACAAGCAAGGTAAATACCTGCATATAGTTCCTCTATTTGTTCGACAGAAAAACGCTCGGAAAGACCAATGCTAACTAGTAACTGCGTTGGGGTAGCATTCATAGCACACACATCGGAAATATTTACCATAGCGGCTTTATAACCAAGGTGCTTTAGTGGGGTGTATGTGAGGTCGAAATGAATACCTTCGAGCAGTAAATCGGTTGTTGCTACTACTTGCTTTTCGCCATAATCCATCACAGCGCAGTCATCGCCGACGCCTAAGCGAGAAGATGGATTTTTTAGTTCGATATGTTCGGTAAGAGCCTCGATAAGGCGAAATTCGCCAAGTTCTCCTATTTTAGTCATATATAAATATATATTGGGGCTTTTCGTTAAAAATTTAGAAGAAGCAACAATGCTTATTTGCGTGCACGCTGGTTTTCACTCTCTTTTTTGCGACGGACAAAGTCGTTGCGCTTACCTGCAAAGACATCAAGACGCCAAAATTCGCAATCGAGGTCGCCATTTTTAATGTCGACTTTCTGCGATGGTTTCATACCTATAGCAGCAAGGCAGTCGGTATGCGACGAGATTACCCAAGCCGAATTACCTTCGAAACGATGTTTAAGCACGTTGCCTATTTCGCGATATAGTGCAAAAAGGTCGTCTGACAGGATGCGCTCGCCATACGGAGGGTTTGTTACCATAAGTGCTGGCTCTGCCATAGGTTGGAAGTCTGCTATCGGACGACACTCAACTTCGATATAACGTTGTAGCCCAGCCGCTTTAATATTGTTGCGTGCTATCTCAACGGTACGCTTGTTGATGTCGTAGCCGTAAATTTTATGTGTAAACTCTCGCTCGGAAGAGTCATCGTTGTAAATTTGCTCAAAGAGGTCGTTATCGAAATCTGCCCAACGTTCAAACGCAAACTGTTTGCGATATATCGATGGTGGGATATTTAGGGCTATAAGGGCAGCTTCGATAAGGAAAGTGCCGGAGCCACACATAGGGTCGACAAAATCGGATTGACCGTTCCACCCAGCTGTTAAGAGCATACCAGCGGCAAGAGCTTCGGATATAGGGGCTTCGTTCTGCTCGGAGCGATAGCCGCGGCGATGTAGGCTTTCGCCAGAAGAGTCAAGCGAGATATTGCACTCGCTGTGCGATATATGAACATTAATGTAGAAGTCGGGGTGCGACTGACGAACCGAGGGACGGCGATTTTCACGCTCCATAAAGCGGTCGACAATAGCATCCTTTGTACGATAAGCAACGAATTTCGAGTGTCGGAAACTTTCGGAATTTACGGTTGCATCTATTGCGAAAGTAGTTGATGTTGTCATATAATCTTCCCAAGGAATACTCTTTACGGCATCGTACACCTCGTCAGCATCGGTAGCACGAAACGACTTAATGGGTTTTAACACTCGTATGGCAGAGCGTAGCGATAGGTTAGCACGATACATCAATGCTTTGTCGCCAGTATAGGACACCATACGACGACCTATCTCTATATTGTTTGCACCTAACTCGGTAAGCTCTTGAGCAAGAACTTGCTCCATTCCATAATACGTTTTTGCTACTTGCTTAAACTCTTTCATAAAGTGATATATGCTAACTAAATAATCTTCTATAAAAATTGCACTACTCTAAGCGATAAAGCACAATTAAGTACAAAGGTACAAATAAAATTAGAGATTACAATAAATGTAGGTTCAATTTCAAAAATAAAATAAAATAAGCGGTTGCAACAAACCAATAATTGATGCAACCGCTCATACTGTTGTCCAACAACAACTAACCTTTTGAACAACTAAAATATCAATTTCTTATCACTTTTCGTACTTCGGAACGACCATCGGAGAATGAGAAGTGAATAAAGTAGATGCCTTGCGAGATTGGTATATTAATATACGACTGACCTGACTGTATTATTGTTTGATTACATAGGCGACCCAAAGAGTCGAACACACGAACCTCGATATTGTCAGCCGACTGTGGAGAAATAACCACTTCGGCAGCCGCCTCCGTCTTTCTAAAAGTAACAGTAATATCGTCGTCTTTAGTCGGTACTTCGATAGGTTGGAATGGGCATGTCATAATAGAAACACCGTCTAAGGTGGTAATCATAACAGAATACTCTTTTGCAATGTCGAGAGTAGTACCTTCGGTATAGTATATGCTATATATCTGACCTGCAAGGGGGTCACCACCCTCATACCATTGGAAGAATGCTCCAGCGAAGTTGTAACCTCCATTGTAGTCTTGGTTTTTGAGAGCTAACACATCGTTCCAGCGTTGCGTTATTACCGACGACGGATAGTTAATAGTAACAGACACAGTGTTTTCGGTAGAGCCGCAATATTGGTTGTAAAATAGCATATTAGCACTATATTTGCCTGCCATAACATCGGCTGTGAATGGCAAAGCAAACTCACCATCGACAACAGGCACTGTAACAGCATTAAATGGTTCGGCAGCAATAGTTATACGCACGCTATCGGCTATACCGCCAACAAGAGCGAAACGAGCCTCGGGGTCGTCGGCACAGAAAGGCAACTGCGGTTGAATCTCAATGGCATCAGAGACGACAAGAACAAGTGTTGAGTCGCATCCAAAAACGCTCTTTATTTCTGTGTAAGTAAAGTCGTGAGTGCCAGGTTCGAGATAATACTCTTTACCCTCGAAAACGAACACATCGCCTCCACAGATAACCGAGTCGGCATGGGTGTCGTGATAACGGAGGTCAAGAATAGAGATACTATCGCAACCATAAATGTTGTATAACGAGTCGACATAAATACCCGGCTCACGCAGGTAGCGGTCGCCAAACAAAACACGTTCGCCAGGACAAACCTCCATAGTATCGGTAGTAATTTGAGTTTCGGTAGTAACTTGGATTATGGTAGACCATATACTATCGCACTCGCCATCATCTATCGAAGCTCGGAGTACAACCTCATACTCACCAGCTGTTTCGTAAGTATAAATGGGATTATGTTCTGTCGAAGTTCCCTTACCATCACCAAAATCCCAAAAGACATCGGGAATCTCTTTCGAAGTACCATTGGCGGTGATAACCGAACTGCTATCAATAAAGTTTATGGTGGTACGACATGGTATATACGAAGCATTTGCTACAGCAAAACGAGGAGCAAGGGCAGCTTCAAGTTCAAACGAGCAAGCCTCACGACCTGGGTCGCGGAAGTGCATACGACAGATATAAGTGGCAGTATCGCCGGCAGCTGGAGCAAGGAATTGGTCAGTAAAAAGCACTTTGTTTGGGTTCGATTTTTTAACCCACTCGTAGCGGAAACCACTTGGAGCCCACACAGTATCGATACTTGCAGCATTAGCACCGCAAGTCAAACCATCGAGTTTGTCCGACACACAGTCCATAGAAAAATAGGTGTAACCATAGCAACTTAAACCATCGGGGGCAGGAGTACAGTTACCAGTCTCAATATAAACCTTTAACGTGCGACCAATATAAGGGGCAAGATTCATACCCATTGTAGTCCAGTTTTTCCACTCAATATAGAACTGGCGAATCTCATCGCCCACCTGACCAGAACCTATAGGAATACGATTCCATCCTGGCGGAAGTGTAGGACTACCAGTAAGATATTCAACGGAGAGACATTGTTGGTCGAGCGGAATACCACGAGCATCGGTTACACGAATAATAAAACGAGGTTGTTTTAAGTCAGAACCATCGTGACCAACATTCATAAGTACAGCAGCATATTTTACAACGAGGATAGGGTTGGCAGCATCTACAGTAATGGTATACTCCATCGACTCCGACTCTGACTGTCCACGTTGGTTACCGATACGAACCGAAGCCAAATCGCCGGGACATATGGTGGGGAGTTCGGGGACATTGTTGTCGAACACATTTTGTTGATAGCACACTGTGTGGCGCGACTCCTTACTCTCGAAGCCGAAGTCCATACAGCCCACATTAGCAATAGGGGTTTCGCCATAACGGCCATAGCGGCACTCAACAACATTGGGGTTGTGAATATCGATAAAGTTAATACATTTGTCGGTAGAAACAGCCAACACGTGGTTGCCAAAGGTTGCCCATGCCGAGGTATCAGTGCCACAAATGCCTCGCACCCAAAAAGTATAAATACCCTTTTCGAGAGCTGACATATAGTAGGGATTATCGGTAACATTGTCTATTACCGACTGCACACCTGTAGAGTTGTTTTTGTAACATATTTGGTAGTGAGTTGCCGAAGTTGCGTCCCACGACAATTTAGCACCACCCTCGTGGGTGACGGTAAAATTTTGTGGTTGGGTGCAAGGGTCATCTTCGGACATCACCTGAAGATTGTCAATACAAACACCGGGAGGAACAATATTAGCAGAGTTGTTTACCCAGTAGAAAGCCAAGCGGACAGGCACATTTGTACCACGAACACGAACTTGAAAAGATGTGTTGTGCCAAAGTTCCGGACCTTGGAGATTGTCGTTGTTTGTTATAGGTTGGCGATAAGTCTCCAACGACTTAGGACGGTCGCCATTGGTTTCGATGATATTGGCAGAGGGGTTGGTAATCCAGTAAACAAACAAGCTATCAAGACCAACGCCTTTTGAGTCAACCTCGCCTACCATACGGTAGTCGAAC
>X285_Short_beaked_Echidna__coassemble_394_pt1 | contig 47531 bp, 36 predicted proteins | sample X285_Short_beaked_Echidna__metabat2_high_PE_005 | metagenome-assembled genome bin X285_Short_beaked_Echidna
ATTTATATGATAGACAAGGAACTTGGAGCTCGCACATACGTACAAGCAGCACCTCTTGCTACTGCTAAATAGTGTAAAGCAAAAGCTGATAGCATTGAAAATTGCAAAATCAGGCACAATAAAAAAGGGTAACATTAATTGTTACCCTTTTTTATTGTGCAATGTTATTTCGATGCGGCACTTTGTCGCTCGTTTTTTACGGTAAACCATAATATGCCCGATATGGCAAGGCAAACGGCACAGATGACAAAAATTATAGATTTGTCGGCGGCGGCATTAACCACTTCGCCCATCTTAAACGAAGCTACTAACTGAGGAAGTACAACCGAGAGATTGAAAATGCCCATATACAATCCCATACGGCGTTGGTCTACATGCTCGCTAATAATGGCAAATGGTAGCGATACAAGCGATGCCCAACCAATACCTACTATGGCAAGTCCGACAAAGAACACCGCTATATTTTGTCCGAATGCGGCTATCAACGCATAACCCAGCGACATAAGCAGTATGCAGTAGGTGTGGGTGCGAGTCATACCCATTTTCTTGGCTAATACGTTTAGCACCAAAACTGGCAGAATAGCACCTATAAGGTCGCGCACAAGAAAAGCCATTGAGTTGGTCGACTCCATAGCATCTGGCGAAAGCCCTATAATTTTGGTCGACACATAGAAAAACATATAAATATTCATTGTCTGTACCCCCCACCATGTAAAGGAGTGAGCCATCAGTATTTTTTGAAATTCGTGCGAGTGATGGTCGCGATGGAATACGTTGGCTATTACCAAAACCATAGCAACTGTCTGGAGTACTACGCATATCCACTCAGTAATGCAGAGAGTTACGCCAAGGAGTGTATGGGCAGACGTATCTTCAAGACCAAAGAGTTTGGCTATGATAACATATATGCCATAGAGTAGAAATCCTGCAAGAGGTAGCACAGCGTGGCACATATCGGCAAAAAGCGAGGAGTGTTTGCCATTGTGAGTTGCATCAGTAGCATCGGCTTTCTCTTCGGCAGTGCCAAGTTCTCGAGGTTCTTCGATAAGGAGCGATGGTATGATGGTAAACACCACAGCTATAGCCATACCTACATATATAAGCACTTCGTTGCCCCAAATAACGGCAATAAGGTAAGCCACAACGCCCAACGAACCCGACACAGTCTGCATCCAAGTGTAGCCTTTCGAGCGGTCGGAGAGGGGGGTGCAGTCGGCAACAAGCGAACGAGTTGGGTTGAAACTAACGTTTATACTAAGGTCGAGAGTGAGAGCCACGGTAACGGCAATAGCCAATAACCCTTGTGTTGGATTGCCACCTACGAGAATTTGTTGTATTATGCCTAAGTTTGGCAGGGCAAGAAGCATAAGACCAGTGAGCAGACCTCCGAGCAAAATCCAAGGACGGCGACGCCCGCCCATAAACCACATCTTGTCGCTTAGCAAACCTACGATAGGTTGGGCTATAATGCCGGCAATAGGACCGGCAGCCCATACTATACCTATCTCGTGAATGTCGAGCCCATATTTTGTCGAAAGAATCCAGCTAAGAGCTGATATTTGTACCGATAGGGCAAAGCCCATAGCCGTTGAAGGCAAACTAAGTAGAGCAAAAAAAGGATTGCTCATCTTCTTTTGAATGTTTAGCATCGAAATATGTGTAGTTATAAAATGTAAAGTGTTTTTATCGTTCAATCTTCCACTCCGATATGGTGCGAGTGGTGGTGTCGAAGTTGATTCCTATTTTCACTATTGGTAGCTCTTCGAGGGCATAACGAGAGGCATACTCCTTTTTGTTTATTTGGTCGAGAGCCGCTTGTGCGCTGCTGTCTATTTTTAGTTCTATAATGTAGATGGTGGTTTTGGAACTAAGCATAAGGTTGATGCGCCCATTTGCTGTGTGTGTCTCCATTTCGGGTCGTCCGCCCATCAGCTCAAACATCACATACAGCATCTGTTGATAATGCCCCTCGAAAAGTTCTCGTTGACCTTCGAAATAGTAGCGTAATGTAGAGGTCAATAGCGACTTACCAAATCGGCGAGGACGACTCAGAAATATGTACATCGATTGAGACTTCATCATTTGTATGATGTGTTGAGTCTTATCAATGTAAACGAATCCGTCTTCGCGTATTGTCTTGAAGTCTTGTACCCCTACCGGGTATGTCCGTTCGTTTTTTCCATTGTTTTTCTCCTTATTTCGTGGTACTACGTTTCGTTCTGCGAAGTTACAGATAATTGTGCAATTGTCAAAATTCTGCGGTGTTTTTTGTAGTTGACCTTAATGGTTACATAAAATCACCGCCCGTTTTGACCAATAGAGGCATTCCGAACTGTTAAAATGGCGTTGAAAACTTTTGAAGACTCAGAATACTAATAAAATAAGGGCATAACAAAGATTTTAACACCCATTTTGACCAATACGCCTAAAAAGCGGAGTGCTAAAACTTAGGTTTAGCACCCCGCTTTGGTGTTTTGTATGTCGCTATGCGATTATTTGCTGATTACACGAGCCATTTCGCATACTTTGTTTGAATAACCCCACTCGTTGTCGTACCAAGTAACGATTTTAGCAAAGTTGCTATCCAAAGAGATACCTGCGGTAGCATCGAAGATAGAGGTAAGTGAGCAACCACGGAAGTCGGTAGCTACTACTGCGTCTTCGGTGTAGCCGAGTATGCCTTTTAGTTCGCCTTCTGATGCTGCTTTCATTGCTGCATTTATTTCATCGTGAGTGGCTGGTTTGTTGAGTACTACTGTTAGGTCAACAACCGATACGTCCGATGTTGGTACACGGAAACTCATACCGGTAAGTTTGCCGTTGAGTTCAGGAATAACTTTACCTACTGCTTTTGCAGCTCCTGTCGAAGATGGTATAATGTTTTCGAGAATACCACGTCCACCGCGCCAATCTTTCTTAGATGGTCCGTCAACAGTTTTTTGTGTAGCAGTTGCTGCGTGTACTGTGGTCATTAAACCTTTAACTACACCAAATTTCTCGTTCAATACTTTTACTACTGGAGCCAAGCAGTTGGTAGTACATGATGCGTTAGAGATGATATCCTGGCCAGCGTATGTTTTGTGGTTTACACCATATACAAACATTGGGGTGTCGTCTTTAGAAGGAGCCGACATAATAACTTTCTTAGCACCAGCCTCAATGTGTTTGCGCGCTTTGTCATCGGTAAGGAAAAGACCAGTCGACTCTACAACTACGTCTGCACCTACTTCGTTCCATTTAAGGTTGGCAGGATCCATCTCTTGAGTAAGGCGGATGCGGTTGCCATTGACGATGAGGGTGTTGCCCTCTACAGATATTTCTCCATCGAAACGACCGTGTACTGAGTCGTATTTGAGCATATAAGCTAAATAGTCAGCGTCTAAGAGGTCGTTGATGCCTACTACTTGGATGTCTTTGCCAAAATTCTGAGTGGCAGCACGGAACACCATGCGACCGATACGACCGAAGCCGTTGATTCCCAATTTGATCATAATAGAAAAAAATTATTTTGTGTTTTAAATAGTAATCCTAAAGTTGTTTGCCAATAACAATGCAAAGGTACTGCTTTTTTTTAGAGTGTACAAAGTTTTTAAGATGAAAATGGTTATTCTAACTATTTCTGCAAAAAAGCCCTCAAAAAGCAGGTGTGTCTACTTTTTGAGGGCTTATATATAATGTAGCTGTGCTACGAGGTGCTTGGTAAATTATTTGTTAGCAGCCTCGAAATCTTGCATACATTTTACAAGAGCTTGAACTGACTCGATTGGGCAAGCATTGTAGATAGATGCGCGGAAACCACCAACTGAACGGTGTCCTTTAATACCTACCATACCGCATTTTTTAGCGTATGCCATAAAGTCAGCCTCTTTCTCTTTGTATTGTTCTGCCATAACAAAGCATACGTTCATAATAGAACGGTCTTCTTTCTCAGCAGTACCAACAAACATAGAGTTGCGGTCTATTTCGTTGTAAAGGAGATTAGCTTTTTCGGTGTTGATTTTGTTCATAACCTCTACACCGCCCATCTCTTTAACCCATTTGAGGGTTTCGTGCATAACGAAGATAGGGAATACAGGAGGTGTGTTGTACATAGAGATGTTGCGCTCTTCCTCAGAAGCGTGAGTTTTGTAGTCGACCATAGACTGAAGTTTGCGGTCGAGTTTACCAATGAGGTCGCGACGGATGATAACGAATGTTACACCGGCAGGACCTACGTTTTTCTGAGCACCACCATAGATAACGCCATATTTCTTAACATCTACTGGGCGGCTCATAATGTCTGATGACATATCAGCTATAAGGGTGATAGGGCAGTCGATATCTTCTTTAAGCTCAGTACCATAGATTGTGTTGTTGGTAGTGATGTGGAAGTAGTCGGCATCTGTTGGGATGGTGTAGTTTTTTGGAATGTAGGTGTAGTTTTTGTCTTCAGAAGAAGCAACTATTTCTACATCGCCATAAAATTTAGCCTCTTTAGCTGCTTTTTTAGCCCAAACACCAGTCTGAAGATAAGCTGCTTTTTTGTTAAGCAAGTTAGCTGGCAAGTGGAAGAATTGAGTAGAAGCACCTCCACCGAGGAAAAGTATTTCGTAGTTTTCTGGGATGTTGAGCAACTCGCGCCACAATTGACGAGTTTCAGCCATTACGCGCTCCCATCCTGGAGTACGGTGAGAAATTTCGAGAATACCGATACCAGTGCCGTCGAAATCACGGATAGCGTCGATTGCAGATTCCACAGCTTGACGTGGAAGAACGCAAGGTCCTGCGTTGAAATTGTGCATTTGTGCCATAATAAAGTTTTATTATAATGTTGATATATAATGTCTTACGACTATTAGCGTGTTGCTATTTTTCGCTTTTCAAAGGTAAGCATTATTATTGGTACAAAAAAATATTTTTAAGATGATTTTTTACATTCCAAACCAACACTTTTTGCTAAAAAGTTGGATGGGCTTTTACTTGTTGCGTGTGGTTTCTATAAGGTTTATGAGGCGGTTGAGGGCTTCGGTTTCGGGTATGTTTTTCTCTACACATTTGTTGTGGTGGAAAATAGATACTCGTCCCATTCCTGCTCCAATATAGCCATAGTCGGCATCTGCCATTTCTCCAGGTCCGTTTACTATGCAGCCCATAATGGCTATTTTCAGCCCGACATACCCTTTTGTGGCTTCTTTTACTTGGCGCACTACCGTTGGCAAGTCGAATTTGGTGCGTCCGCAACTTGGACACGAGGTGTATTCGGTGCGTGAGATTCGTGAGCGTGCGGCTTGTAGTATGGTATAGGCGGTGTCGGTAAGTTCGTTGTCGGTTATTGTGCTGTTGTCTGTTGTTATATGTATTCCGTCTAATAGTCCATCGAGTAGCATCGGCCCAAAATCGGCTGCCGCACGGAGTTGTAACTCTTCGAGGGAGATGTTAGGGTAGTTGATTGATGCTACGATTGGGGCTTTGTTGCCTGTCGAGTTTAAGTTGTCAATCAGGTTGCGGATAGAGAGCATTCGTGGCGACTGCGATACTTCAATTATTTTTACTTCTTGGGGGGTATCGGTGAGTGCTGCATCGGGCTGTAATGCGGCTTTGTCGCTGCTAACATTGCCAATTACTCTTACTGGATTGTTGCCTCCAAAAATGCCGACTGCGGTTGTTCCTCTGCGGGAGAATGTGGTGCGGAGTGATGTTGTGTCACTGTCGTTATCTTCGGCAGAGTATTCTTCTGCTATATAGCTTGCAAGATGCTGTGCTACTGGTATTTCGGCTTCGGGACTTTCGGATAGTGATACTCGTATGGTGTCGCCTATGCCGGAGTGAAGCAGTGTGCCTATGCCGACTGCCGATTTTATGCGTCCTTCGGTATCGCTGCCTGCCTCGGTTACTCCTAAGTGGAGAGGGTAGTGTATGTCGGCTTTATCCATCATCTGTACTAATAGGCGTACAGCGTGAACCATCACTATAGTGTTTGATGCCTTTACCGATAGTATTATGTTGTGGAAATCCTCCTTTTCGCAAAGCGATATAAATTCCATACACGATGTGGCAAGACCGAGTGGGGTATTACCGTAGCGGCTCATTATGCGAGGAGAGAGTGAGCCGTGGTTTACGCCTATACGTATGGCTGTGCTACGAGTTTTGCAGATGTCGAGTAGAGGACGGAGTTTGGTGCGAATTTTATCTAATTCGTCGTTCCACTCCTTGTCGGTGTATTCGCCTGTATGTCCTGCTACGAAATTGCCGGGGTTGATGCGTACTTTTTCTACATATTGTGCTGCCACTTCGGCAACGTGGGGATTGAAATGTATATCGGCAACAAGAGGAGTGTCAATGCCATCGGTTTGCAAGCTGTCGTGAATTGTGCGGAGATTTTCAGTCTCTCGCACTCCCTGTGTGGTGTAGCGAAGTAGCTCGGTGCCAGCTGCTATACAGCGTTTAGCTTGAGCAACAGAAGCTTCAATGTCGTTGGTGTCGGTATTTGCCATTGTTTGAATGCGTATGGGGGCATCGCTGCCAATGGTGAGTTTTCCAACTGATATTTGATGCGTTTTTCTGCGTAGGTATGTCATAATGCTGTGATGTTTATATATTATTAGAGACATAGTCGTTAGACTATGCCTCTTGTGTGGATATTTATTCGTGTGAGTAGGTGCTGGAGAGTAGTCCGCATGCGGCGAGTATATCTTCGCCTCGTGAGCGGCGGATAGTGCATATTATGCCGTTGTCGGTTAGGTAGTCGCGTAGTCTGGTCATACCCTCGTCGGTAGGACTATGTAGGTCGATTCCCGGTATTGAGTGAAAACGAATTAGGTTAACTCGGCAGGTAAAGCCTCGTAGTAGGCGTACGAGTTCGGCAGCATGGCGCATAGTGTCGTTCACTCCTTCAAAGACTATATATTCAAACGATACCCGGCGTTGATGTTCCCAGTCGTGGCGGCGTATCTCGTCAAGTACTTTGGTTATGCTGTATGCCTTTTCGGCAGGCATTATGTTGGCACGCTCTTCTGGTAGAGGGTTGTGGAGAGAGATTGCAAGGTGGCATTCGGTTTGAGCCAAAAAGCGTTGCAGCCCAGGAATTAAGCCTACGCTCGACACTGTTATGCGTTTTGGACTCCAGCCCCACCCCCATTCGGCAGTGAGAATTTCGCATACGCGGAGTATGGCATCGGTATTGTCGAATGGTTCGCCCATACCCATAAACACGGCATTTGTAAGACGTTCACGTTCGGGGAGCGAACACATTTGATTTAGTATTTCGCAGGCGGTAAGGCTTCCGCTCCACCCTTGTTTGCCTGTCATACAGAATAGGCAGTTCATTTTGCAGCCTACTTGGCTCGAAACGCAAATAGTACCTCGTTCGTCTTCGGGAATAAAAACAGTTTCTATCTGTCCGTGAGTGGTGTCGAAAAGATATTTTGTAGTGCCATCGGTCGATGCTGCCGACCATATAGGGGGTTTGCGCCCCACTTCGTACTCCTCTTTTAGTCGTTCTCTGCCATTTTTCGATATATTTGTCATCTCATCTATCGAAATTGCGTGGCGGTGGTATATCCACTCGGCAATCTGCTTGCCGGTAAATGCAGGTAGCCCTACCTCTGTGGCAATGGCTTTCATTTCGGTGAGCGTGAGACCTAATAGTTGTTTCATATTCAATTGCTTATAGTTGCGTTTTTTATTTCTTTGTGGAGCAAAAAGGTATCCCCTAAAAACAAGAAAGGGTAGCCATCGCGGCCACCTCAATCTTTCTTTAACCTTAAATCTAATACCATGAAAAACACAGCGCAAAGTTACAACTTTTTTCCGAATTGACAATGCTTGAAATCAGGAAAGTTTAGTGTTTAACATAGTTTAATATGTGTGGTTGCCTTTTAAGGATGCCTATTTTCGTTGCCTGATCCATTCTTGGTTTCTGCCGAGTATGCCACGGCGGTCGAGTGAGCCGCGGAGTATAAGTCGCTTTTTCGAGGCATCGTACCATATTTTGCCATAATATGTTTTGCCGTTTTCGGGGTCGAGGACGGTGCCTCCTGAGAGTTTGCCATCGAGGTATTCCATATCGCGAAGAATAATCATACCACGAACGGGGGCATTTTTGAGTGAACCTGTGCAGTTGGTGCAGCGCATATCTTCGTATCCTTCGACAAGGAGAGCCTCCACTTTGCCATAGTACTTGCCATTTTCGCCTCGGAATATGTTTACCACAGAAGCCTCTACATTGGCTTTGTCATCGATAGTTACCCATCGCCCCAACACCTCTTGTTGGGCAGCAATGGCTTGACAGGTAATAAGCAACAAGATGACGATGGTTGATTTTAGTAGTTTCATTATTTAGTTCTATTTTTTGTTGTTTTCTATAAGTTTGTCTACGAGCGACTTTAATATTGTGTATTGGTAATTGCGAGAGTAGCGATGTGAGTTGTTAATTAGTTGGTGAGTGAAACCATTGGCTTTCCATTCGCTATGTTTCTCAAGAATAAAGTTTTCCACATCTGCACAATTAGATGTGGCAATGCCTGCATTAGTTTCGGTTATTATGTCGAAAATTGTTCCCGAAGTGCAACTTACGCATATTGTGGGTTTTTCAACCCCAATGGCTTCGAATAGCTTGGTGGGTAAGACGTGGTGAGCCGAGGGGTCGGTAAGAACAAGAATAGCCGAACTTTGGTGAAGAATAGAGGGTATGTCGCTAAATGGAACTAAGGGGTGGTAGTGGTTTATGTCGGCGATAGAGTATTTATTGGCTAAACTATCTAACTCCGCTATGCTATTTTCTCGGGTGTACCAGTCAATCTCTATGTTGGCATAAATGTCGGGATATGCAGCTTTTATGTTTTGTAGTGCCAGAAAAAGTGGAATAGGGTTTTGCATTACCGCACCATACCACACGCCAGTATATACAATTTTGAATTTTTGGCAGCTTTCCTCGACAAATCCATTTAGTTCATCCTCGTAACCATTATATATAAGGTGGGTGTTAGGGTTGAATTGTTTTAGAAACGAGGTAGTCCACGGAGCGACAGCTGTTACGGTATCTGCCCTGCGAAGTATTGTGTTGCGTCGGCGTACACTTATATGGCGGAAAATATTTATAGTAGCTCGTTTTATAGCATTTGTACCTTTGCAACGTTCGTACGATTCGGTTGAGGCTTGTTCTACTATATCGCGAAGATCTATTATAAAAGGTATCTGTTCTCTCTTTGCTAAATTAGCCGCTGCACGTAATCCCATAGTGCTGAATGTAGAGCATACTATTATGTCGGGTTGTTCATTGGTTTCTATTTGGCGAATTTTGCGAGAGAAGTAGCGGTTGCGGTAGTCGAAAAGAATAGACAATATATTTTTTATTACCCATTCTGCCTTTGATGCTATACCATTATTGCAGCAATAATATGGTATTTCTATCAGTTCGTATGGTTCGGTAAAAGGTATTGGTTCTTCGTACTTTTCGCAAAGTAGGCGTACTTTGTAACCATCTGTATGAAATTTTTTGCAAAAAAAACGAGTACGTCTGCCATAGAGGGGTGGTGTGTGGGCATCGGTTATGAAAAGTATCTTACGTGCTTGCATAAAATATTTCGTTTTGCAAAAAAAGTTATTTGATGTACCTAAAGGTGTGTTGCTATTTGCGATATTGATATTTATTTATTAGTTCGTTTAGCTGTACGCTGCCGCGCAGTAAGTTGAGGTATTTGTCGTTTTCCACTTGAGCTATTGAGCGGAAGCCGTATTCGAATGCAGTTTCCAATGCAGCTGTCGCCTCGTCATACTCTCCCATCAAGGCATAGAGACATGCTTTGTTGTAATATGTATTCTTATCTTTGGGGTGCTCTGCTACTATGCGGTTCATCCCTCGTATAGCCTCAGAGTTGTGCCCGAGATAGTGTAGTGCGTAGGAGCGGCATGATGTAGTTTTCGTAGTATTATTTATCTCTATTGCTCGTTCAAACTCTGCTCGGGCAAGTTCATTATTACCTCCACGGCGGTATTGCTCGCCTCGTTTGAGGTAGATGAAATCCATATCTTCTATGCAGCAGAGCCAACCACACCACTTCGATTCAGATGCTGGTAGATTGATATTTTCTTGTGTTGCTTTATCGCAACACTCTGCAGCCTTGTTGTAGTCCGTAAGGGCTTTAGTGTTGTTGCCGGTCATCTCGTGGCACCATCCTCTTAGACCATAGATATAGGCTAAGTCGAAATTCCAGACAATCTGGAAACTTTTGTTACTTTCATCGGTAGAAAGCATCTCTGAGCATTCGTCTATAGCCATCTTATACATTCCGCCCTCAATGCAGCATTTGACAAGTTCCATTTTGCTGTATACACAGTTCATCTTTGTCATACGATTTGTGGCTTTTGAGTATTCTGTTACAGCACTCTTGTAGTTGCCTATGTTTTGATAAAAACTACCTTTTGCAGCGTGTATATCTGCTTCTTCTTCACATATCAACCAATAGAACGATTCATCATCGTTATGTGAAATTTTGTCGACTGATTGTTTTTTGCAGGCGTTAGCAAATTCGCTTTCTATCGAATCGTATATAGATATGAGCCCTCTCCAATTTTTATTCTCTTCGTATTGCACCATTAGAGCTTTTCGCTTGGGGGTATATCTTTTTTCTTTGGCTTCGTCCCATTTCTTTTCCTTTACATTCTGTAAGAATTTTTTTTCTATTGCCATTCTGTTCTCTTCATCGGCTAAACGTCGTTGTTCGGCATATTTCTGTTGTAGAGTTTTTTGATGAAGAATTTCCTGTCGTTGTTGGTCTTGTGCGTATTCTTTGCCTGTCTGAATACCACATATTGTAGCTGTTATTAATACCGATATAGCTATTATGCTAATTATTGTTTTCATAATGAGAGGTTTATGTGTGGTTGGGATTGTTAGATTATTACTCTACAAAAGTATTAAATTATATCGATAATGCCAAATAAATAATCAAGTCATCAGATGAACTTATTTTCTGTTTTTTGTAGTATGCATTCTTTTTCGTAACTTTGCAGTCCCAAAAGTTTTCGACATCGTATGTGGAAAAACTTATAGGTTGGTTCGTATTAATTTTTTAGAACCACCTAATATTTCTAACATTAATGATTACCAATTATGTCATTAGAAAAAACTATTGAAGAACTACGCGAGCTGAAAGCTGTAGCTGAAAAAGGTGGTGGCGATGCTGCTATCGAAAAACAGATAGCTATGGGCAAACTCACTGCACGTGAGCGTATATTGGCTCTATTGGACGAGGGATCGTTTCAGGAGTTCGACCTCTTTGTCGAGCACGAAGAGCGCAATTTTGGTATGGACAAAAAAGTGTTTGCCGGCGACGGCGTAGTTACCGGTATCGGTACTATGGCTGGCAATCCGGTATGTATTTATGCTCAAGATTTCACTGTGATGGGCGGCTCGCTTGGTCTAAAGCATGCACGCAAAATCACTAAGATAATGGATCATGCCCTTAAAATGAAAGTGCCTTGCATAGGTATAAACGACTCTGGCGGTGCTCGTATTCAAGAAGGTATAGGTGCATTGGCTGGTTATGGCGAGATATTCTATCGCAATACTATGTCGAGTGGTGTGATACCTCAAATTTCGGTCATTCTCGGTCCTTGCGCTGGTGGTGCGGTATATTCGCCAGCTCTTACCGATTTTGTGTTTGTGGTAGACAATATATCGAAAATGTTTATCACCGGACCAAACGTTATTGAGTCAGTCCTTGGCGAGAAAATTTCGCAAGAGGAGCTTGGTGGCGCACGTGTACATGCAGAGACCACTGGTAATGCTCACTTCTTTGCGCACAACGAGCAGGAGTGTTTCGAGCAAATTAAGAAATTGATGAGCTTTATTCCTTGGAACAATGCCAAGAAAGCTGATAAGATGGCTATTGCAGCACCAGCTATCAGCAAAAAGATTGAGGAGATAATACCTGCCGATCCTAAGCAGCCATACGATGTGCGCGATATTATACGTGCCGTTGTTGACGACTCCGATTTCTTTGAGGTTCAAGAACTTTTTGCTAAGAATATAGTTATAGGCTTTGCTCGTATCGATGGTAATACTGTAGGTATTGTAGCTAACCAACCTATGTATCTTGCTGGAGTACTCGACTGCGATAGTGCTGACAAGTCGGCACGCTTTATCCGTTACTGCGACTCGTTTAATATTCCTATCATTACTCTCGAAGATATGCCAGGTTATCTCCCGGGCGTAGACCAGGAGCATGCAGGTGTTATACGTCATGGTGCAAAAGTGCTTTATGCTTATTCCGAGGCTACAGTGCCAAAGATTACTATTATACTTCGTAAAGCGTACGGAGGTGGCTATATAGCTATGAATTCGCGTCACCTTGGAGCCGACTTTGTGTTTGCATTGCCATCGGCAGAAATTGCTGTTATGGGACCAGAGGGTGCAGCCAACATTATCTTTGCAAAAGAGATAAAAGCTGCTGAAGACCAAGCTGCTATGCGTGCCGAAAAGGTTAAAGAGTACACTACCAAATTTGCTAACCCATTTGTGGCAGCCTCTAAAGGCTATATCGATGCAGTTATTGAGCCATCGGATATGCGTGCTATGCTCATTCACACCCTCTCGGTGTCGAAACAAAAAGACGAAGTACGCCCAGTTAAAAAACACGGCTTACCACCATTTTAGTAGTAAGATTAACATTTTATATTTTATGACAAAGGAATTGGCTTTAAGAAAGACAATTCCTTTGTCATAAAATATAGTATTGAGAAATTGGTTAAAAAGGTAGTCCATATTCGGCAGTTGGTTCGTTGCAAGAAGAAATTTGTTTGGTTTCTTTTATTGCTGCTATGTCTTTGATTTTGTTACAATAAGCATTACGTATTTGAGTATTTAGGAAGGTCGCCAAATCCACTTTGGCTTCGTAGATAAGTCCAGTAGTAGTGTTTGAACCGCCAGTTCCGCCTTTTATCATAGTTGTGTTGGGTAGTTTAATATACGAGTTAGATTACGTTGGAGTAATTTTGTATGGCAAGTTCTGTTAGTTTGCCTCGTTTAGTGCCATTGGCATTGACGCTCCGAGATGCCCATACACGATTGATTTTGTAATCAGTAAATAGGTCATCAAAAAAACAATCTTTGTCGTCTTTGGCTTTACAATCGGAATTGCTGAGTAGAAATTGTACATTGTCGAACTTTTGAATTTTGTCGCAGAATTTTTTTAGACGAATTTGTGCATCATCGTTGAATGATTCTTTTGTGTAGTCGTTGAAATTTGATGTGTTGCTAAGTGGTCGATATGGCGGGTCGAAATAGAAAAAGGTGTTGCCATTGATTTTTTCTATTGTTTGTTCAAAATCGCCAGTTAAAATTTCTACACGTTGAAGTACTGCACTATCAGCTAATATTGTGTAAGGATCGCAGATGGTTGGCATTGTGTATTTGCCAAAAGGTACATTGAATTTACCAGCTTTATTTACACGATATAATCCATTAAAACATGTGCGATTTAGAAAAAAGAATAGGGTTGTATTTTCGATTTTATTTAAATGTTTTGTATTGAATCGGTCTCGATTTTGTAGAAAAAAATCTTTCCGTAAGGCTTCATCTTTTAGTGAATAATATTGATTTTGGATGTGCGAAAGAGATTCAATTAATTCTTTTGGATTGTTCTTTACAACTTCATAACAGGTTATTAAATCTGGATTAATGTCGTTGATTATTGCAGATGTGATGTTTGTGTGTGTTTGCAACATATAAAAAAGCATAGCTCCGCCACCCACAAATGGCTCTATATATGTTACGTTTTGCTTTCTGTCAAAGTCAGCAGGAAGAAGAGCTTCGAGTTGTTCAATGAGTTGACTTTTTCCTCCAACCCATTTGACGAAAGGTTTTGCTTTTGCCATAGTTAGTTCAATTGTAATTTAACCACAAAGGTACAAATTTTTATTTGTACCTTGGCGTTGGATAGAACTTAATTTGGAAACAAAAAATATATTGAAATTTATTTTGTCCTTTACTCAACTTTTATTACTTTTGTATCTTGTACGTAGAAAAAAACAATACCACATATATGAAAAAATTTAAGGAATACAATGGTCTCAACCTCTCGGACGTAAACAAGTCTGTGTTAAAGGATTGGGACGATAAAGACCTCTTTCACCGAAGCGTTGCGGAGCGTGAAGGGCATCCCTCGTTTGTGTTTTATGAGGGTCCACCCTCGGCAAATGGTATGCCTGGCATTCACCACGTTATGGCTCGTACTATTAAGGACACTTTTTGCCGCTACAAAACTATGCAAGGTTTTCAGGTACAGCGTAAAGCAGGTTGGGATACTCACGGCTTGCCCGTAGAACTTGGTGTAGAAAAACGTCTTGGCATAACAAAAGAGGATATAGGTAAAAAGGTGTCGGTTGACGACTATAATGCCGCTTGCCGCTCCGACGTTATGAAGTATACTGCCGAATGGTCGGATATGACCCACCGTATGGGCTATTGGGTCGATATGGAACACCCTTATATTACCTATGACAATAAATATATCGAAACCCTTTGGTATCTTCTTAAACGGCTTTATAATAAAGGATTACTCTATAAAGGTTATACTATTCAGCCTTACTCGCCCGCCGCAGGTACTGGCTTGTCCACTCACGAACTTAATCAACCCGGCTGTTACCGCGATGTGAAGGACACCACTTGTGTGGCTCAATTCAAGGTGAAAGGTCAGCTGTCAGCTTTCCCCTCTTTGCAAGGCGATACCTATCTTCTTGCTTGGACAACCACTCCTTGGACTTTACCCTCAAATACTGCACTCTGTGTTGGTCCAAAAATAGAATATCTTGCAGTGGAGAGCTTTAATCCGTATAATGGTTTGAAAGCCAATTATATAGTAGCCAAGCCTCTTCTCTCGGCTATGTTCAACCCCAAAGCTTCCGAGATAGCTATGGACGACTATCATCAAGGCGACAAACTTGTACCTTACCGCATACTTGGCGAGTGCAAAGGCCCCGACTTAGTTGGCACAGAGTATGAGCAACTTATCCCTTGGGTAAATCCCGGCGAAGGTGCTTTCCGTGTTATTGAGGGCGACTACGTAACCACCGAAGATGGTACTGGTATTGTACACATTGCACCTACTTTTGGTGCTGACGATGCTTTTGTTGCAAAAAAAGCTGGTGTACCTGGTCTTATTATGCTCACTGCCAAAGGCGAAACTCGCCCTATGGTGGATATGACAGGTAAATTCTTCCGCATCGAAGACCTCGACCAAGATTTTGTTAAAGCTCACATCGATGTCGAAAAATATTCGCAATTTGCAGGTCGCTATGTCAAAAATGCTTACGACGATAGCCTTGCCGATCAAGACGAAACTCTCGATGTTGCTATATCGCTTATGCTTAAACAACAAGGCTTAGCTTTCCGCATCGAAAAACACGTACACAACTATCCTCACTGTTGGCGTACCGATAAACCCGTTCTCTACTATCCACTCGATAGCTGGTTTATCCGCACTACTGCTTGCCGCGAACAGATGATAGCTCTTAACGAAACTATCAATTGGAAACCTCAGTCAACTGGTACAGGACGTTTCGGTAAATGGCTCGAAAATCTTCAGGATTGGAACCTCAGCCGCTCGCGCTATTGGGGTACTCCTCTTCCTATATGGCGTACCGAAGATGGCTCGGCTGAAATCTGTATAGGTTCTATCGAAGAACTTTTTGCCGAGATAGAGAAGTCTATCGCTGCAGGCTTTATGACCGAAAATCCTTACAAGAATTTCCGTGTTGGCGATATGAGTAGCGAAAACTACGACCCTAAAAATATCGACCTCCACCGCCCATACGTTGATGGTATTGTTTTGGTTAGCAACGAAGGAAAACCAATGCACCGCGAACTCGACCTTATCGATGTTTGGTTCGACTCTGGTGCTATGCCATATGCACAAATTCACTATCCTTTCGAAAATCGTGAGGCTTTCGATAATAAATATATCTATCCTGCCGACTTTATTTCCGAGGGCGTAGACCAAACTCGTGGTTGGTTCTTTACCCTACACGCTATCGGTACAATGGCTTTTGGCTCGGTAGCATTCAAGAATGTTATTTCTAATGGCTTAGTGCTTGATAAAAATGGTAACAAAATGTCGAAACGCCTTGGTAATGCAGTCGACCCATTTGCTACTATAGAAAAATATGGTTCTGACCCATTGCGTTGGTATATGATGACAAACTCATCGCCTTGGGATAACCTGAAATTCGATGAAGAGGGTATTGATGAGGTGCGCCGTAAATTTTTCGGTACTCTATATAATACCTACTCTTTCTTTGCACTCTATGCCAACGTAGATGGCTTTGAATACAAAGAGGCCGAAGTGTCTTTTGCCGAACGCCCCGAGATTGACCGCTGGATATTGTCGCTACTTAATACTCTTGTTCGAGACTGTACAGCTTATTTTGAGCAGTACGAGCCTACACGAGCAGGACGTGCAATAAGCGACTTTGTTGGTGAAAACCTCTCTAACTGGTACGTGCGTCTAAACCGTAAACGCTACTGGGGTGGCGAGTATAATACCGACAAAATATCGGCTTATCAAACCCTCTACACCTGTCTTGTTACAGTGGCAAAACTTATGGCTCCCATAGCTCCTTTCTTTGCCGACCGCCTCTATTCCGACCTCAATGCTGCCACCGCTCGTGAGCAGTTCGACTCGGTACATTTGGCAGCATTCCCCGTAGCTGATGAGTCGCTTATCGACCTCAACTTGGAGGAGTGTATGCAACTTGCCCAACAAGCTTCGTCAATGATTCTTGCACTTCGTCGTAAGGCCGACAAAAAGGTGCGTCAACCCCTACAACGTGCCGTAGTTCCTGCTGCCGACGAAAAGTCGATGCGCCAAATACTCTACATTGCCGACCTGATAAAGACCGAGGTAAACGTAAAAGAACTCGAAGTGGTCATGGCAGACCAGTCTCCTGTTAAACTTGTAAAACGTATCAAGCCAAACTTCAAAACTCTTGGTAAGAAATATGGCAAGCAGATGAAAGAGATAGCCGCAGTTATTGCCGCTTTCGACCAAGATGCTATTGCAGCTATGGAGCGTGAGGCGCAAACTACCCTTCATCTTCCATCGGGCGATGTACTTGTAGAACTTGCCGATGTAGAGATAGCTACCGAGGATATGCCCGGATGGCTCGTTGCCAACGAGGGTACTCTCACTATTGCCCTCGATGTAACAGTTAGCGAAGAACTTCGCCAAGAAGGTATAGCGCGTGAACTTGTCAACCGTATTCAAAATATCCGTAAGTCGAGCGATTACGAGATTACCGACAAAATAGATATACGCATTTGCCGTCTCGATGAAATTAACGATGCCGTTACAAATTTCTCCGACTACATAGCATCGCAAACACTTGCCACATCTATCTCTTTGGTTGATGATGACAACGATGCCGTAGCTCTCGACTTCGATGACTACGAAGTGCGTGTTGCCGTTTCTCGTACAAAATAAATAGAACTCATCTAAATATTAAAACAAGGCTGTCATTGCTTTTTAACGAAGTATGACAGCCTTGTTATTCTAATTCCATAATGTTTACCGAACAACAGAAAGCGTCTGTCCTAAAGCTGTTAGCCGATGGGGCAACCATACCATTTATAGCACGATACCGCAAAGAAGCCACTGGCGGACTTGACGAGGTGGCAATAGCTGCCATTGCCGATGAGGAGCAAGATAGGCAAGAGTTGGCGCACCGAAAAGAGTTCGTCATCGAAGCCATTACCGCTGCTGGTGCTATGACTGACGAGTTACGTGAACGCATCAACACGCTTGCCGATGCTGCCACGCTCGAAGATATCTATCTGCCATACAAACAAAAACGTCGCACTCGTGCAACTAAGGCCCGTGAGGCAGGTCTCGAACCTCTTGCCAAAATAGTTATGGCAGGGCGTAGTCGTAACATCAATACCGATGCCTCACGTTTCATTTCCGATGCTGTGGCTGATGTCAATACCGCTATCGAAGGAGCAAAGGACATTATTGCCGAATGGGTGTCAGAGAGCGAAACAGCTCGTAACATCACTCGTCAGGCTTTCTCCCGTAATGCTACAATAGTTAGCCGTGTTGTAAAGGGGCAAGAGGAGACTGGTGTAAACTATGCCGACTATTTCGACAAATCGTATCGTCTTAGTCGCTGCCCCTCGCACGCTCTGCTTGCTATGCGCCGTGGCGAAAACGAAAAGATACTCCGTGTAAGCATCGAGGTTAACGATGTTGAGGTTATCGATAGGCTCGAACACCTATTTATAAAGCAAGGTTGTACTACTGCCGACATCGTTGCCGATGCCGTGCGTGACGGCTACAAACGCCTCATAAACCCAAGTATCGAAAACGAATTTGCTGCTGCCTCTAAGCTTCGTGCCGACACTAATGCTATAAATATCTTTGCCGAAAACGTTCATCAACTTCTCCTTGCCTCTCCTCTTGGACAGGTGCGCACTATGGGTATTGACCCTGGATTTCGCACTGGCTGCAAAGTAGTTTGCCTCGATGCTCAAGGTGCGTTGCTATATCACTGTGCCATATATCCTCACCCCCCTAAAGCACAACGCACCGAGGCTATCGGTCAACTTCAACAACTTGTAACGAAATACCAGATAGAGGCTATTGCCATTGGCAATGGCACAGCAGGGCGTGAGACCGAAGACATTGTACGTTCTATAGATTTCAGTCGTGAAGTGAAAATATTTTCGGTAAACGAAAATGGAGCTTCAATCTACTCTGCATCGGAAATAGCTCGTCGGGAGTTTCCCGACCACGACATAACTGTCCGTGGCGCAGTATCTATCGCACGACGACTTATGGATCCTCTTGCCGAACTGGTAAAGATCGATCCTAAAAGTATTGGAGTGGGGCAGTATCAGCACGATGTTGACCAAAGCCGTCTTCGCCACGCTCTCGACCTCACAGTAGAACGCTGTGTTAACCAAGTGGGTGTTGAGGCAAACAACGCTTCTGCTGCTCTTCTTACTTATATTTCGGGTATCGGTGCTAAGTTGGCACAAAATATTGTCGACTATCGCACCGCTCACGGCTCTTTCGCCTCTCGTAACGAACTACTTAAAGTACCTAAGATGGGAGCTAAAACCTATCAGCAGTGTGCAGGATTTATACGTGTTATCAGCTCTGCTAATCCTCTCGACCGCACTGCGGTACACCCCGAAAGCTACCACATTGTTACTCGTATGGCAAAAGACTTAGGTACTGATGTCGCCCACCTAATCTCCGACAAAGCCCTTCAAAAGTCGATAGACATAAACCGCTATATAACCCCCGAAATTGGATTGCCTACGCTCAACGACATTATGGTTGAACTCGACAAACCGGGGCGTGACCCACGCCTTATTGCCGACACTATAACGTTCGACCCAACAATTCGCACCATCGATAATTTGCGCATTGGTATGATCCTCTCCGGCGAAGTAACTAACATAACCGATTTCGGTGCTTTTGTTAACATTGGCATTCACGACAATGGCTTACTGCACATCTCCCAAATTGCCGATTACCGCATTTCCTCCCCTGCCGAAGTTCTCCATATCGGTCAACACATTCAAGTTAAAGTCCTCGACATCGATCCCAATCGCCACCGCATAAGCCTAACAATGAGAATGTAAATGGACAAACGAAGAAAATGGCAAATGTCTTACTGCAGACTTACTCCGCAAGGCCAATTTTCTCCCCTTTGCAGCAAATCATACAATTGTCCCCATACTATTTCTTCGTCAACCATCTACCGACATCATCGACAACGAACTATACCCCATAATATTATCGAATTGATGAAATAGTTTTACTCTTTTTTTCAAAATAAGAAAGGAATATACTGGAACTACATTGATTCCAGTATATTCCTTTTTTATTTTACGTTATATCGTTGTGAGATTATTGTTAGCTGTCAAGTTTTATTTCTTGATGAATTTCAAGGTGTTAGAGTTTTGTGTACCGTTGACTTTTAAGATGTAGATGCCTTGTGGGTACGAGCTGATAGAGATTGTTGCATTGATGCCATTTACTCTGCCCGAGGTGAGCATTGCACCATTAATGTTGTAGAGTACATAATCTGTCATATCGTCCATAGTAAACTCAACACTTTCGCGAGATATTGAGTAGACGAATGATGGGTCGAGACGTACATTATCAACACCAACCTCTTCTTCAGCTACATTTATAAAGTTGCTAAACACAACTTTTTGTGCAAAGGTGTAGTCGTTCAAGTCGTAGTCGAACTGTTCAGACACATATTGTAGTATCTCGGCATTGTCGCCGTAGGTATATGTAAAGCGGTCGCCGCCTACAAGTTCGGGACCAATTTCGGGGTCTTCTTGCATATACATTTCGCCCAAAATGTCGTTGCCATACTCATCGCGTGTTACTTCCATATATTCGTACCACATAACCTCTTCATCGGAAATTTCGCCGTCTTCGTCCATATCGGCTACATCTTTGAATGTCTCTACATAGCTACCATACTCGTCGGTAGTCTCTATAGAATGGATAGATTGTTCACCCTCTTCGGTTGACAATACAGCATTGAAGTCGCGTCCGGTGGTGTATGTAACCTCGAAGTTAAATACCATACCAGTTTCATCGCTCTTTGTTGCCGATTTTATGCGGTTAGCTCCAAGAACAAACATCTCTTCCGATTGTACAATCTGACCATCGGTGTTTTCCCATACAATGTCATCATAGTGGAGAGCATCTTCAGAAAGTACAATGTTGCCATTCTCGTCCATATCGAGACCATAAAGTGCATACGAGGTCGCTTTGCCATCTTCGCCATATTCTATAACAGTTTTTTCGTAAAGTTCATACTCATCATCGAATTGTACCAAAAGACGCATTTCGGTAACATTGCCGGCATCGTCACGATCTATCTCGCGGCGGTGCGATGCAAGTACTTGCATAGATAAATCTATTTGGTTGAGTTGCGACCATTTGTAGAAGATAACAAAGTCGGTAACACGGGAGTCGTAGTCGTACTCTTTTATTTCCAAATCAATCCACTCGTCTCCAACTTTACCAGAGGTAACAAATTTTGTTACCATGCCATTTTCGTTGTACTCGTACGTGTAACGGAAGTCAAAACCTTCGCTATTCTCGTAGCGAACAAGTTCGTTTCCCTTCTTGTCAAACTCTACTGTGTAGGTGCTTGATAGCTCCCATTGTTCAGCCTCAGCCTCAGCTTCGGGGTTAAACTCGTAGACTTCTTCTTGTGTAGCACGTATTATTGCATCGGCAGCAGCACGTGCTATGGTGGCAGGTTTTGCTGTTTGCTTTTCGCCTTTAGTGTTGTAATACACCTCGGTAGCACCATTGCGAGTTAGATACTGCTTGCGAGATGCTGTCTGCGCTGCAAAGCCTACATTGGCGCAAAGCATTGTGCCTAAAAGTAATAGAGTAAATTTCTTCATAATTATAAGTTTTTAGTTATACATATTTAGCGTGGATAAAACTCTTTCTATGTTGAAGCAGAATAGTATGCCAAAGTTACATATTTTATAGAATAGTGCAAAATGTTTTGTGAGTTTTTTCTATGTTATGCAACAACTTTTATTGGCTCGCATCAGAACATACAGAACCCACCATTAATATGACATATATTTAATAAAAAAGCTTGCTCTCTCTTGTAAGAAAGCAAGCCCGATTAGCATCTGTTGCGATACTAAATATTTTCGTTGAGTGGGTATTTTCTAACGAATTAGATGATACCTTGTTCAAGCATAGCAGTAGCCACTTTCATGAAGCCTGCGATGTTTGCACCTTTCACGTAGTCGATATGACCATCAGCTTGGCGACCGTAAGTTACGCAAGCCTCGTGGATTGACTTCATAATGAAGTGAAGTTTAGCGTCAACTTCTTCGCCAGCCCAACCAAGGTGAGCAGCGTTTTGAGTCATTTCAAGACCAGAGGTAGCAACACCACCAGCGTTTACAGCTTTACCAGGAGCGAAGAGGATGCCAGCGTGCTGAAGAGTGTGGATAGCTTCTGCGGTACATCCCATATTAGAGATTTCGCATACGCACCATGTTCCGTTAGCAAGAAGTTCTTTAGCGTCAGCCTCGTTAAGCTCGTTCTGGAATGCAGAAGGCATAGCGATATCCGATTTTACGCTCCAAGATTTTTTACCAGCAGTAAATTTGCAAAGACCTGGGAATTGGTCAGCCATATCTTGTACTTTGTTGCGGTTTGAAGCACGCATTACAGGCATATAGTCGATCATCTCTTTGGTGATACCGGCAGGGATTTCACATACACCGTCAGGACCAGAGATAGCAACAACTTTTGCACCAAGCTCAGTAGCTTTGGTAGCAGCACCCCATGCTACGTTTCCGAAACCAGAAACGGTAACAGTTTTGCCTTTGATGTCTTTGCCAGCCTCTTCGAGGAGGTGTTGAGTGAAATAGAGAGCACCGAAACCAGTTGCTTCTGGACGGAGAATAGAACCACCCCAGGTAGCACCTTTACCAGTGAGAACTCCAGTGTTGTATTCGCGAGCTAGTTTTTTGTACATGCCATACAAGAAACCAATTTCACGTCCACCTACACCTACGTCACCAGCAGGGATATCAGTGTCAGGACCTATATTTTGCCACAACTCCCACATGAAAGCTTGGCAGAAACGCATAATTTCAGCATTCGATTTACCTACTGGATCGAAGTCAGAACCACCTTTACCACCACCCATTGGAAGTGTAGTAAGAGCGTTTTTGAAAGTTTGCTCGAATCCGAGGAATTTCAACATTGAAAGGTTAACAGCTTTGTGGAAACGAAGACCGCCTTTGTATGGGCCAATAGCGCTGTTGAATTGAACGCGGTAACCCAAGTTAGTTTGTACTTCACCTTTATCATCAACCCATGCAACACGGAAAGTGAAGATACGATCTGGTTCAACCATACGTTCTACAATTTTAGCTGCCTCAAACTCAGGGTGTTGGTTGTAAACGTCAACAACTGAATCCAATACTTCACGTACAGCTTGTAGGAACTCGCTTTCGCCTGGGTGTTTAGCCTCAAGGTCAGCCATTACTTTTTCTACATTCATAATAAAAGATATTTTAAAGTAAAAATTAAACTTCAAAAAGGGTCAATTTCTAAGTCGCAATTGACAATGCAATATTACTGCTTTTTTCTCGAACTGACAAACTTTTTACCAAAAATATTTTATCTCAAAAAAACAATAATCGAAAGTAAATAACACCGAATTAATCACATTTACATATTGAACAAGCTTAAAAATTTACAATATGCAAATAAATAGTCGGTCTGTGAAAAGCTATTTATATCGTACAGCGGTACATTATGGCGAGTTTTCAAAAAAAAGTTGTGCAAAATGAGCGATAAGTACACCCCACGTCCACTCAAGAAATGTTGCGTAAACTTTATGGATTGAAAATTGGAGGCAAAATAATTGGTTGTCTGAGTAATTTTGGCTACCTTTGCGAAGTTTTTGCAGAGTGGGCTGCAATTGTGATAAATGCCTAATGTCCAGAATGTAAATGTTCTCCTCTATGGCATTCGCCAATCATTCCACAACTTTAATTACATATATAATATAACCTAAAAATATAATTTGGCATGAATGCAACAAACTTTTCGGGTAAGACCCGTACCGAGAGCGATTTGATAGGCTCTAAAGAGATTCCAGTAGAAGCACTGTATGGTGTACAGTCGCTCCGCGGTTTTGAAAACTTCAAAATCTCAGGCAGACGTATGTGCGACTATCCTAATTTTATCAAGGGTATGGCATACACCAAAAAAGGCGCAGCTATCGCTAACCACAAACAAGGTAAACTCACCGACGAGCAGTTTAAAGCTATCTGCCAAGTGTGCGACGAACTTCTTGAAGGCAAGCACTACGACAACTTCCTTTCCGATATGATACAAGGCGGTGCCGGTACTACCGTTAATATGAATGCCAACGAGGTAATCGCTAACCGTGCACTCGAAATAATGGGTCACAAATATGGCGAATATCAGTATTGCTCGCCAAACGACCATATCAACGCATCGCAATCTACAAACGATGCTTATCCTACCGCATTCCATCTCGGTCTCTATCTTCAGACTCCAGAATTGGTTGCTGCTATGGAAAAATTCATTGAGTCGCTCGATAAAAAAGCCGAAGAGTTTAAGAACGTCATTAAAATGGGTCGTACCCAACTTCAAGATGGTGTGCCTATGACCGTTGGTCAAACTTTCAAAGCTTTTGCTAATGGTATGCGTGCTCAAGTTGCTAACCTTAAAGAGGTAGCCGAAGAACTTCTTGTAACCAATATGGGAGCTACTGCTATTGGTACCGGCATCTGCTCAGAACCGGGATATAGTCAACTCTGCACACAAGCTCTTCGCGACATCACCGGTTGGAACATTACTCTTGCCGAAGACCTTATCGAGGTAACTTCTGCAACCGATGGCCTTGTTGCTTACTCTTCTGTTCTTAAACGTATTGCCTTGAAGAGCATTAAAATTTGTAACGACCTTCGTCTTATGGGTTCGGGTCCACGTTGCGGTATCCACGAACTTCACTTGCCAGAGATGCAACCAGGTAGCTCTATTATGCCAGGTAAAGTAAACCCAGTTATCCCTGAGGTTATGAACCAACTTTGCTACAAAGTAATAGGTAACGACACTACCGTTATGTTAGCTTCTGAAAATGCTCAACTCGAACTCAATGTTATGGAACCTGTATTGGTTTACAGCTTGTTCGAGTCAATTGAGCTTCTTACTAATGGCTTCAACACTCTCCGCACTCTCTGTATCGATGGTATTGAGGTAGACGAGAAAAACTGTTTGGCTCAAGTACGTGGTTCCATTGGTATTGTTACTGCACTTAACCCAATTATCGGTTACAAAAACTCGACAAAAATAGCAAAAGAAGCTATGGCAACTGGTAAAGGTGTTTACGACCTCGTTCTCGAACACGACATCCTTTCTAAAGAGGACCTCGACACTATCCTTAAACCTGAGAATATGGTTGAGCCTGTTAAACTCGACATCAAACCTAAAAAACAACTCTAATCCCTTAGGTTATAAATAAAAGAAAGCGGCTGTGTCTATTATTAGACACAGCCGCTTTTAACGTTAACTATATTGCCAAAATATGGTAATGCGAATATTCAATAAATCACTTTTCCTCAATAAGTCGCCACACTCGTTTACCATATACATCATCGGAGTACTCCACTAACCCCTTCCCGCTTTCTATGATACAATACGAGTAGTCTTTTTGAGTTGTCAGTCGGAAAGAATCAACAAGGAGTTCCAACAAGTTTCCATTTTTTTCAGAGGTAGTTATTTTATTGCGATATGACATTTTGTTATCGCCAATTTGGGCATTAGCCTCAATATTTGTGCGGTCAAAATTACTCGCTATTTGATAACTTATAGACATTTCTCCATTTTTAAGTTGAGCCATTAGGCGGCTATCCTCATAACCATAACGTTCTAAGCCTTCATCGTAATACCGCTCCATAGAAAAGTCGCACGATGAGTGAAAAGTTATAGTATCACCTTCGTTTGATGCGAATTTCACTATCCGTCCATCCTCGTATGGTGCATACGACTTGAACTTTTCTACTGGAAAGTCAGACCAATCGCTATAAGGGTCAGTGCAAGGCTTGTTTCAAAAAAATAAGTCTATCTTGTTATTGTTGACAAGTTGGACTTATGTTGTTGTGTTTGTCAATCTCTAATTTTTGTTAATCTGTCGTTTTACTTTTGGTAATGACGATAGAACTCCACAACAGCCTCAATGCCACGGCGGAAGATGTCTAAGTCGAAACTTTCGTTTGGTGAATGGATGGCATTTTGTTCCAGTCCAAAGCCCATAAGTACAGTTTTCACGCCTAGTATCTGCTCGAATGTAGAGATGATAGGTATACTACCTCCGCGACGAGCAGCAAGTGGTTTCTTGCTAAATGCTTTTTCAAATCCAGCCTCAGCAGCTTTGTAAGCTGGTAGGTCGATAGGGCATACATAACCTTGTCCGCCATGCATAGGTGTTACCTTTACTTTCACGCTGCGTGGTGCGATAGATTGAATATAGTCGACAAAGGCTTGCGACACTTCGTGGTGGTCTTGATTGGCAACCAGTCGGCACGACACTTTTGCGTATGCCTTAGAGGGTAACACAGTTTTTGACCCTTCGCCAGTATATCCGCCCCAGATGCCGCAAATGTCGAACGATGGTCGGCAACTATTGCGTTCGAGTGTTGAATAACCCTCTTCGCCCTCAACTTCGTCTACTCCGATAGCTGCTTTGTATCGCTCTAAATCGAAAGGTATATTCTTTATCATTTCACGCTCGGCATCAGGAACGGGCAACACTTTGTCGTAAAACCCTGGTATAGTGATACGTCCATCTGCATCGGTCACTTTGGCAAGCATTTTGCAGAGAGTGTTTATAGGGTTGGCAACTGCTCCACCAAAATGTCCCGAATGCAGGTCACGATTCGGACCTGTAACTTCAATTTCCCAATAAGCTAAGCCGCGAAGCCCAGTGGTGAGCGATGGAGTGTCAGCTCCAATCATACTGGTGTCGGAAACAAGAATAATGTCGGAGCGGAGTAACTCTTTGTTGTTGCGGCAGAAGAGGTCAAGCGAAGGCGAACCAATCTCCTCTTCACCCTCAAAAAGGAATTTTACATTGCAACGCAACTCTTTCTCGGCATTGAGGTATTCAAAAGCTTTCACCTGTACCATTGCTTGTCCCTTGTCATCGTCAGCACCACGAGCCCAAAGACGACCATCACGGATTTCAGCCTTAAAGGGGTCGGACTTCCATAGTTCAAGAGGTTCAGCCGGCATAACATCGTAGTGCGAATAAACAAGCACTGTAGGCAGAACAGGGTCAACAATTTTTTCGCCATAAACTATAGGGTTGCCCTCTGTGGGCATAATGGTAACACGGTCAGCACCCGCAGCAACAAGAAGCTCACACCAACGTTTTGCACAACGCATCATATCATTGTGATGTTCCGGCTTTGCCGATATTGAGGGAATAGCAATCAAGCTGCCCCATTCGTCAACGAAACGATCGAAATTCTGTTCGATATACTGTTTTATTTCCATAGTAAAATAGATTGTTATTATAGTGTGTGGTAATGTCTCACAATTTGACAAAGGTAGTGAATGTTGAGCGAAATACAAAGAGTTTGTTCGATTATTTCAAATAACATTATCGCCAATTTTTAATTTTGCCACGTCAGATTATTATTGTATTTTTGTCATACATTAAACTATTAAAATCTATCATCTTGTGAAACATCTTCTAAAAGTGGCAATGGCATTATCTGTCGTTGCGTTAATCTCTTGTGTCAGCCCTCTTTCTGCTAAAAATCAGATAGATGGTTACGAACCTACTCCCGAAATTATCGAAGCTCAGCAGCATTTTGCTGACAATAAATTTGGCATTTTCATCCATTGGGGTACATATAGTATGGTGGGTCATGGCGAATGGTATCTCAATCGCCCCGACATTACTACTGCCGAATACGAAAAGTTGGCATCGGCTTTCTATCCCAGCCATTTCAATGCCAAAGAGTGGGTGTCGACAATTAAAGCCTCGGGTGCTAAATATATATGTATCACCTCTCGCCACCACGATAGCTTTTCGATGTTCAACACCGAACAGTCCGACTATAATATTGTAGATGCTACCCCCTTTGGTCGTGATGTACTGAAAGAACTTGCAGATGAGTGCCACAGTCAGGGCATCGATTTGCACTTCTACTACTCGCACTTAGATTGGCGCAGAGACGACTATCCTCTTGGTCGTACTGGTCGTACCACTGGTCGTGAACAGGGCAAAGAGAATTACGACACCTATTTCAACTTTATGAATGCACAGCTCACCGAGTTGTTAACCAACTATGGCAAGATAGGTGCTATATGGTTCGATGGTAAATGGGATCACGACGGGGATGATACCGAGTTCGATTGGCGATTAGACGAGCAGTACGCTTTGATACATCGTCTACAACCCTCTTGCCTTATTGCCAACAATCACCACGAAGTGCCATTTGCCGGCGAGAATATACAAATATTCGAGCGTGACCTACCAGGCGAAAACAAAGCCGGCTACTCTGGCAGCAATGGTATAAGCCGTCATCTACCGCTTGAGTCGTGCGAGACTATGAATGGTATGTGGGGATATAAAATTTCCGACCAAGATTATAAATCCACAAAAGAGCTTATCCACCTACTTGTGCGTGCTGCCGGCAAAAATGCCAATCTGCTACTCAATGTCGGACCTCAGCCTAATGGCATTCTGCCCGACACCGCCGTTGCTCGACTTCGTGAGATAGGCGAATGGATGTCGCGTTACGGCAACACAATTTACGGCACTCGTGCCGGTTCGGTTGCTCCACACTCGTGGGGTGTAACTACTGCTAAAGACGACAAACTATTTGTTCATATACTCGACTGTCAAGACGCCTCTATCTTCTTACCCATCGAAGATAAAGTAGTTTCGGCTCGTTGCCTAAACACGTACAAAACTCTCAATGTGAAGAAAGTCAATGGTGGAGTAGTAGTCGACCTTAAAACAGTCCCTACCGATATTGACTATATTGTAGAGATGAAAATAGCAAAATAGAGTAGAAATACTTTTTCAAAAAAAAGTGATGAAGCTAAACCGCATCGTCACTTTTTTTGTGCATGTGTGTAGCCTAATCCGAATAGGGCAAAGTCCATTGCGCAGGGGTCGTTGGGGAAGAGTTGTTGGCAATGGTCAGTTAGGAGTGTTACGGCTTTCATATCAGATGCTGTGCGTGTTAAAAGTCCTTGTTCACGAGCTATACGCCCTACGTGTACATCGAGCGGAATTAGTAAGCGGTGAGCATCAAGGCGAGTCCATATTCCCAGGTCTACAGGACTATTTTGCCTAACCATCCAGCGTAGAAAAAGGCAGAGCCGCTTGCAAGCCGATGTCTTGTTTTGTGGTATGCCGTGTGCCGTTATTAGCGATATAAGGGCATCGAGGTAGTCGGCTGTTGGGTTCTGCCCAATATAATGTAATATGGCATCTTCTAACGTGGGGTAATTTTCATAAATAGTATAAAGACTGTTCATCAGGTCGTAAAAGTCGGCGTGACGGAACATTCGGTAGTAGCACGAGTTATTGTCTTTCTCCTTTTTCCACTCTCGGCTTATAAGGTAGTTGTATGGTGTGCCGCACATCATTTCGTACGTTGCCACACAATGTTTGTATATCTGGTTTCTATTGCCAAGAGCAAGCCACGAACAAACTATTCCCATTACCTCTATGTCTAACACATCTATACACTGCTTTACCACTGCTATAGGATCGGTTGTAAAGTAGCGCATATCTTGATATTTATCGATAAGTGCTTTGTAATCAATAGTCGTTTCCATTTCCCAATTAAAATCAGCTTACAGCAGCAATAGTGTAGACATATAACTCTATGTCGGGTGTTTTGTCAAGTGCTTTGCAACACTCTATAATTGTAGAGCCTGTAGTGAATACATCGTCTACAAGTAACACTCCATGCGAAGCGTATTGGTTAACGTCTCTAATATCGAATAGTCCACGTGCGTTTTCTATTCGTTCAAGACGGTGGCGGCAGGTCTGGCTTTCGTTGTTACGTGTACGATATAGGTTGTCGGTAGATAGTTTAGCATCAAGAACTTTGGCAACCTCTGCGGCTAACAATTCGGCTTGATTGTAGCCTCGTTGCTTTTGACGAATGGGGTGCAGAGGTACTGGCACAACATACTCTATTTTGCCATATCGTGGCGAAGATAACACTCGTTGTGCTATTGCTTTGCCTATTTGCACAGCCACACGGCTGTCGTTGTTGTATTTCAGATTGTGTATTAGTCGGTGTGCCCCATTGTCTTCGGTAAAGGGCATTAGGGCTGATGCGGCTTTACAAGAGGTAAGTCCCCAAAGGCATTTTTCCATATCGTTGTCACGCATTTTTAGACGAGGATTGTCGAAAATGCCCTCTTTTTCGCACTGCTCGCAAATGCAGTAATGCCCATTTTCTAATGGAGCACCGCACGCAACACAGCGGTGGTCAATAAAAAAGTCGGCTATATGTTGCAACCAATTGAGCATCTCTTTTCGCAATTATCGTTTATTGCTTTCGTACAGCACATAGTATAAATATACGTATGCACAACTAATACTAAGTGCAATAAACATAGCTGCTATTAGCACTATTGCACTACGAGGCGACACTGGGCGAAGCATAGTATATGCCTGGTCTACAACCTTGCCATTCATCGTAGCCGACGAGAGTGATAGCTGCGCCTCTTCACGTTTTTGCAGTAGGAATAGGTAGAGTTGGCGTTTTATTGTTTGCTCACGTGAAATCTCTAAATATTCACGCTCAACACGTGGTATGTCGTTTATAGAGCTTTGTATTTCGTTGCTTTTAGCCAAAATGTCTTTACGGCGTATCATTAAACCATCTTTTACCGTGGCAGTGGTTTTCAGTATGTTGGCACGATTTAGTATCATCTGATTTTTCAGTTGCGATACTACAGGGTTGCTCTCGTTGGTGGATCGTGTCAAGCGCAAATATTCAAGTACTTGACTATTGTATCGGGTTATAAGAGCCGATAGCCCCTCGTCCGAAATGCCCGAATTGCTGGGTATCAATTCGTATGAGTCGGAATTGCGAATAAAATCTTCAATAAACGATATAAGGCTATATTGTATGTCGATATTCGTAATAGTGCGGTCGTAATCTTTTGCCCCTTCAAGTGCTATTTGCGATTGCGACGATATGTTAGCTATATGGTTGTCGGTGCGGAACTTTTCGACTTTCGACTCAATTTTTAGTAGGTCGTCGCCAATAAGTGCTATACGCTCGTCAATAAACTGTGTTGTCATTGCCGAAACTTTGTGCTTTTCGTTTGTTGCGTCACGCTGGTAGAGTTCAATTACCTTGTTTACAATTGCCTCGTTTTTAGCTTGGTTGTTGCCAGCAATAGAAATTCTTATAGCATTAGCTTTTTTGTCTGCCAATGACGAGTTTACACGGTTGCGGTACTCCTCGACACTTGACTTTTTCGATGAAATAATGTGTGTTAACGAATAATTTGGATAGTCGGGGTCGATATATTTCTCGTTTTCGATAAACAGAAATGCACCCCAAGGGGTTTCTACCGACTTTGTTAGGTCGGTAACGTTGGCTCTGAATTTGGTCTTATCGGAATTGTAGCTGTGTACAAACTTCATTTTCCATTTGCCGCTGTGTGTTTTCTTTATGTCGATGGATAGCGAGCCTCGCATACTCTCCATCAAGCCTTCAGGGACAACTACTACTAATGGCTCGTTGTGGTACAATTCTGTTGCACCGCCTAAGCGTTTACGATAAAACGTTGCTGTGCGAAGCGACAACTCGTCTACCATATCCTCTATCAGCGAGTTCGACTGAAGTATTACCAATTCGTCGTTCACTGCTTTGTTAATATCGAACATATCGGTAGTAATCGACATTCCTGTCATTGATGCCAAACCGCCTAAACCCTTTGTTTCGGAACGGATAAGCAGTGTGCCTTGCGTACTATACTGTTTTGGCGTACGTAGTATGTAAAGAACTGCCACTGACAAACATAGCACTACTGCAATGACAAATATATACCACTTTCGCCACATACGTAATGCTATTTCACGTATGTTTATTTCTTCTTCTACGTTGTCTGAATTATTGTCTATATATTGCTCAGTCATAGTGCCTTATTTCATATTGAGGATTGATATAATAACAGTTGCCGTGGTTGCCAATGTGCTTATTGTGCTTAGGTAGATACCTATATTAGCCGATGATGCCTTGGTAACGCTTGTCTTGTTGGGCTGCACATATATAACGTCGTTTTGTTGAAGGTAGAAGTATGGCGATGAGAGTATGTCGGTCTGTGTGAGGTCTATACGCACATACTCTTTCTGTCCGCCAGCCACTTCACGGATAAGTAGCACATTGTCGCGACGCCCATAGATTGTCAAGTCGCCAGCCATACCTAATGCCTCTAACATAGAAATACGTTCGTTAGGAATCTTGTAACTGCCTGGACGATTTACAGCTCCAAGCACAGTAACCTTGTAGTTCATAAATTGGATAATAACAATAGGGTCTTTTAGATAAGGCTCTAAGAGACTCTTTATAAGTTTGGCAGCTTCCGATTTTTTTAGTCCGCCAACTTTTATTTGACCAAGAATAGGAAATGTAATTTCGCCATTAACGTCCACTAAATAAGGTTGCATAGCCGGTGTAGAGTATATCTGTTCCGAGCCGGGCGATGCGTACGATACTATTGGAAGGTTGAATGGTGCTACAGCCGTAGGGTCTAATGCCGAAACTGTTATTGTTAGTACGTCATCGTTATGAATGACGGCTTCGTTTTGGATTACAGACATCTCGTCTTTCGAGGTCTCAAGTCCTTGAAAATATGGAGTATTCTTTTGCATTGCACAGCTTGTTAATATTGCTGTCAATGTCATTACTAAAAGTGTGCTTTTTTCGCTCCGTTTCATCTTGTATATTGTGAATATAGTGTTTGGGCTTTTACTTCTAAAAAGAAAGCAAAGGTACGCTTTTTATGCGATATTCTATAATGTTTTATTTATTAATAACAATTGTTTATGATTATTGCGGTAAAAGTAAGTTGCTATTTGTTTATTTTATTTGAAATGTGGCAGTTAGTGGGTAGTGGTCTGATAGCTTTATGTGGTGAACTATGGCTTCGGTGGCTTGTATTGTTGGCGATGTTAGTATGTGGTCTAGAGCAAAATACATAGGCATTGTGTGGAATGTCCAATTGTAACCCCACCGCCCTGCTGTGCTGAATGCATCGGTTAGTCCTGCTGCTATTACACGATAGGTGTACGACTGCGCCACATCGTTAAAGTCGCCAACAACAACTACCCTGTGATGTGTTTTGCTCACTGTGTAGCGGATAGCCTCGGCCTGACTTGCACGGATTTTCATTGCGTAGCTCAACTTGTTTTCTAAATGTCGGGAGTGGTTTATTTTTTCGTCTTGGGAAATGCTGTCTCTGAGTAGTCCTATTATGTCTCTTTCTTTTTCGTTTAGGTGGTACGATTCTAAATGGTTGTTTATTACTCGTATTGTGTCGTCGCTAACAACAATGTCCGAGAAAATGCTAACATTGGTGGTCGATTCGTATTGTATCTTCTCTTTCTTTATAATAGGGTAGCGGCTGAATGTTGCCAGTCCGCTATTTATGCTGTTACTCTGATTTTTATACCATAGGTGGCGGTGGGGGTATAGTTTGTCGAATTGTTGCAGAATATCGTTCTGACTTGCTGCACGGGAGTAGAAACCAAATTCTTGAAGGCACACCACATCGGCATTGGTCTCTTTTACAAAGTCGACAAAAGCGTCAAGGTCTTTGTTTACATTAAACATTCCAACGTTGTATGTCAACACTTTCAACTCTTTTCCCTCAACCCTTTTTTTTACAACGGGGTGCGCTACAATGGTATTGCGCCACTGGCTAAATGAGGCAATGAGCATAATGGTTATGAGGACCGATAATTTCCAATGTCGGGTCGAAAGGCTAACTATTAGTATTGCTACCATTGCACACCACACTGCCGGGTATGCCAACCCAAAATAGGCTAGTAGGGTAGTGCTTTGTGGCGATATATATGGACATACACTGCCCAATATGTAGCTAACTATAACAACTGCGGCTACTACATACAATATGACAGATATGATTTTTCTCATTTACTGCTTATTTAATTGATGTTCCTAAAAATTAAGATTAGACCCCCCCTTTAATCTCTCTATTAGCCAATTAATCTTTTCTTATCTTGTCGCAAACCCATAGATTGGCAATCCGTTGTTTTCACTCGTTATACCTTTGCATCGTCAAACAAAAATTTTTATCCACTTTCTAATTCTTTTTTGTATTATGCCAATTATTATTGCAGGTCATGCCGGTGCAGCCACTGGAGCTATGGGTGTGGCACTTGCTCAGTCGGTTATGTTCGACGAGGGTATGCAAACTATTCGTCTTCGCAACGCTATTGCCGTTCGTCTTGCTCAGTTTCATCAAATTCGTGTAGTGGTGGACGATGATAACGAACGTCTTGCCATTCTTTGTCGCCGAATTAATCGTATTGCACTCTCCGACCCTCAACTGTTTTGTGTCGACATTCATTTCAATGCCCACTCTTCCGTTTCGGCTCATGGCACCGAGGTTATTGTGGCTGACGATGCCTCACTGTTTGAGGTCGATTTAGCTGTCAGGCTGCTTAATGCCACTGCACGTATTCTCGAAACCAATCGCCGAGGCGTGCGCACCGAGTCGCAAACTCCTCGTGGACATTTAGCAATGCTACATTTGCATTGTCCATCGGTAATTCTCGAAGTCTGTTTTTGTACCAATCCAAGCGATGTAGAACTTTATCTCTCTCGTTTCGACACGTTAGCTATTGCCCTTGCCGATGCTATTGCCAAGACGGTGGTGCAACGTATTGGCTGATAAGTCATTATTTATTAACAGGCTATACGCTTTTATTCTTAACCCTTTATTCTTAACCTCGAAATCTTCGAAATTACTATGCCTATTCTATTTTTTCTTCTTATGCTGACCTCTTGTTGTCAGCCACGACCAACGATTGTTACTCTTCGGAGCGACACTATTGTTACCACTAAAGTTATGTCGTATGTTCCGCCTACCGATTCGCTGCTGCTAACAGCTCAGTTGCGGTGCGACTCGTTAGGCAGAGTATATGTGGCTCAATTGTCGCAATTGTCGTCCGATAATGTTCGTCTGAGAACTTCGCTCGACAGCCTTGGCTTGTTTTCGCAGCGTGTAGATGTTAGCCGTGATACCATTTTTATACCCATTACCGACACTCGCATCCACACCACCGAACCTGTATATGTTCCTTTGCCACCTACTGCAACTCCTCGTTACTTTCTGCCACAATTTGCACTCTATGCTATAATAGTCCTCGTTCTTTTGGTCGTTGCAATCTGCTTATTACGTAACGTTAGTAAAGTCAGGATATTACAGCAGTAATGTTAGTTATATCTTTTATCAATGTATCTTTCAATAAAATAGGGGTTCTATAAATGAGTATTAATTTCTCATTTATAGAACCTCTTTTTATTTTAATACCAGTCGGTTATTTAATCAATTTGTGAAGTTCTTCACCCATCATTTTCACACCACGCTCAATAGTTTCGGGGTTGATGTTAGAGAATGAGCAACGTATGTGGTGGTTTTCTTTGTAGTCGGCACTAAATGCAATACCCTTTACAAATACTACGCCACGAGCCGAGCAAGCCTCGAACCATTTGTCAATGTCAACCTCTTCTGGAATGTGAGCCCAAAGGAAGAAACCGCCTTTTGGAGTTACAAAGGTAAGTTCTGGACAATATTTGTGCATGCTCTCTACCATAGCATCGCGACGCTCTTTGTAGGTTTTGCGGAGCATCGCTACATAGCGGTCCAAACGCCCCGATTTCATAAAGTGGTATGCAAGCATTTGTGAAAGTTGTGGAGTACAAGCATCCATCGACTGCTTAGCAATTTCTGCCTCGTTGTACATTTCGTTAGGTATAACAGCCCAACCAAGACGTAGTCCAGGACCAAAGATCTTAGAGAACGAGCTGCAATAGATAATCTGTTGCTCGTTTTTGGCGTAAGTCTTCATTGGAACGATATCGTTCTTAACTTCTTCATCGTAATAGAGTTGTCCGTAAGCATCGTCCTCAAGTATCATTACATCGGGGTGTTCTGCCATTACAGCAAGGAACTCTTCACGGCGTGCGCGGCTGTATGTCAGTCCTGCAGGGTTGTGGAAAGTTGGGGTGGTGTAGATGAATTTAGGATTTTGTTTAAGAGCCTCTTTTAGGTCAGAGATAACAATACCTTCGTTGTCGAGTTTTACGCCCACGATTTTTGCCGAATAAGATGCAAATGCTCCAGCAGAGCCGCAGAATACAGGGTCTTCGGTTAGCATAACATCGTGTGGGTCGAGGAAGAGTTTCGATACAATGTTCATTACCTGAGTAGAACCTGTGGTAACGATAATGCGGTTTTTAGTCATATCAAAGCCACGACGAGTCATCTCTTCGGTAAGTAGCTTAACAAATGCACCCATACCATCGGTAGGACCATATTGGAGTGCGATGTCCATATCGGGACGGCTCATTTCAGCTACCATTTCTTTGAGGTCTTGTACCGGGAAGAGGTCTTCGCCAGGCATACCGCCAGCAAATGAGATGACATTTGGATTGGTCACGGCTTTCATCATACCGCGAATTGGAGATGGACGAAAATCGCCCACACATTTTGCAAAACGCATAATTTTCTGAGTATTAAGATGGTTAATTATATTTGTAGTTTCTGATAAAGTTTTTTTATTTGCCCTTTCTTTGTTGCTTTCCCATTCTTCATTCCCCCCCCTTTTTTTGTTTCATCTTCGCTCTTTGCCCCTTATTTCTTGTTTTCTTTTAGCGACACTGTTAGGTTAAATACAGGTTGCTGGGCAGTTGAGTCTAAGTCGGTATTGAAATAGCCAACTTTTAAGAATTGGTACTTGTCGCCAGCCTTAGCATTGCGCATCATACCCTCTACTTTTGCGCCTTGTATTACACGTAGCGAGTCGGGGTTGAGAAGGTCGCGGAAGTCGCCCTCTTCTGCCGACGGATTTTCGCAAGCAAAAAGGCGGTCGTACATACGCACCTCGGCATCTACTGCCGACGAGTATTCTACCCAGTTAATTGTACTCTTCACCTTGCGGTTGCCCCCCTCGGTACCCGACTTGGTGTCGGGGTCGTAAGTGGCATAAACTGTAGTTACATTGCCCTCACTGTCGGTGTCGAAATCTGTGGCTTGAATTATGTATGCACTCTTTAGACGGACTTCTCTGCCACCGGGGCTTAGACGATAGAAATTTTTGTCGGCTTCGGCACGGAAGTCGTCACGCTCTATCCACAGTTCACGTGAAAATGGCATAATGCGTGTGCCTGCTGTTTCGCAGTCAGGGTTATTCTCGGTTACAAGTTGCTCGCTCTGCCCCTCGGGATAGTTGGTTATAATAAGTTTTATAGGATTCATTATAGCGCATACACGTGTGGCACGAGGTTTTAAGTCTTCGCGGGCCGATGCTTCAAGAAGCGATACATCGTTTAGAGCCTCATACTTGGTGTAGCCTATCTTGTCTATAAATGAACGGATACTTTCGGGGGTGTAGCCTCGGCGGCGTAGTCCGCAAATAGTAGGCATACGTGGGTCGTCCCAGCCACGAACCAGTCCCTCTTGTACAAGTTGAAGCATCTTGCGCTTACTCATAACGGTGTAGGTAATGTTCAAGCGGTTAAATTCGCGCTGCTTAGGTCGGTCGCCTGTAGCAAATTGGTCGAGATAGTACTCGTATAGTGGGCGGTGAACTTCAAACTCTAATGTGCATAGCGAGTGGGTAACACCCTCAAAATAGTCGCTCTGTCCGTGTGCAAAGTCGTACATCGGATATACTTTCCATTTAGTGCCGGTGCGGTGGTGTGGGTGAGTGGTAATGATGCGATACATTATAGGGTCGCGGAAGTGCATATTGCTGTGCGCCATATCTATCTTGGCACGAAGCACCATTGTCCCATCGGCAAATTCGCCTTGATTCATTCTCTCAAACAGGTCGAGATTTTCCTCTATTGGACGGTCGCGATATGGACTGTTTGTCCCTGGAGTTGTTGGTGTGCCTTTCTGCTTTGCTATCTCTTCGGCACTCTGCTCATCGACGTAGGCTTTGCCCTCACGGATAAAACGTTTTGCCAAGTCGTATAGCTGCTCAAAGTAGTCCGATGCATAGTAGAGATTTGCCCATTGGTAGCCAAGCCATTTAATGTCCTCTTGTATAGAGTCTACATACTCTACATCTTCTTTCACTGGATTGGTGTCATCGAAACGCAAGTTGCATATTCCGCCAAAGTGTTCGGCTATGCCAAAGTCCATACAAATGGCTTTGGCATGACCTATATGTAGATATCCATTTGGCTCTGGAGGAAAACGTGTCTGTATTCTGCCATTGTTTACCCCCTCTCGGACATCGTTTTCTACTATCTGTTCTATAAAATTTGAGCTACGCTTAGGTGCTTCCCCCTCATTTGTTATTGTCATATCGCTCCAAAGAATTGTTCTTAATGTCGTATTTGTAAATATTTATCGTCTAATTTATAGCATATAACGAGGATATTTTTCTCCACACTATAGTCACTGCAAATGTAGTCAAAATTCTTGATATAAGCACATTAAATAAACAAAAAAAGAGTGGTAAAATTATTTTGTAATTTTTTTGTTGAAATGTTTGGTGGTGTCGGTGAAATGTCGTACCTTTGCAGTCGCAAATGAGGGGTGATATACACTAAAGTTTGCTAATCAAGTTTTGCGAAAATAGCTCAGTTGGTAGAGCACAACCTTGCCAAGGTTGGGGTCGCGGGTTCGAGTCCCGTTTTTCGCTCAATGAATGCCCAAATGGCGGAATTGGTAGACGCGCTAGTTTCAGGGACTAGTAACTGCAAAGTTGTGCAAGTTCGATTCTTGTTTTGGGCACTGTAAGAGATATATTGCGCGGGTGGTGAAATTGGTATACACGCTACTTTGAGGTGGTAGTGGTCGCAAGGCTGTGTGAGTTCGAGTCTCATCCCGCGCACTTTAGAAAAAGAGTTTAGATTTAATGTCTAAACTCTTTTTTTGTTCTATCGTTTCCTGTTTACTTTCACATTTCTTATTTGTTTCATTTTCTTCTGTTCAAGTCTCATTATAAGCTATATACAAAAAGGTCATCAACTCTTTTGTGAGGGTTGATGACCTTTCCTGTATTGTTGTAGCTAACTTTTCGTTGTCGGTGTGTGTAGGTTACATTCCTTTTACAATGCCTCGTGGGGTGTTGCGGACAAATGTTACTATTTCGTCGCGTTCTGCTGATTGTGGCATTGTGGCTTCGATATGGTTAAGGGCATCGCCATTGTTCATATCGTTGTAGTACATTAAGCGGTACACCTCTTGTATGGTTGCTATTTGTTCTTTTGTGTAGCCTCTGCGCGAAAGCCCTACTACGTTTATGCCACAAAATACAATAGGTTCACGACCTATAATAGCGTATGGAGGAATGTCTTTGTTTACTTTAGAGCCGCCTTGCGTCATAGTGTGTGCGCCAATATGTGTGAATTGGTGAACGAGTGTGCCACCGCCTAAGATAGCGTAGTCGTCTATCTCTACTTCGCCTGCCAATTGTGTGCTGTTCGACATTATTACGTTGTCGCCCAAAATGCAGTCGTGTGCCACGTGGCAGTATGCCATTATCAAACAATTTTTCCCAACAACAGTCTTTCCTTTTGCAGCAGTGCCGCGATGAATAGTGGCGCATTCGCGTATTGAGGTGTTGTCGCCAATCTCAACAATGGTCTTTTCTCCTTTAAATTTAAGGTCTTGAGGTATGGCTCCAATTACTGCTCCTGGGAATACTGAGCAGTTTTTGCCTATATGTGTGCCATCAAGTATGGTTACATTGCTGTATATTTTAGTGCCAGAGTCTATTGTTACATCCCCTTCGATATTGACAAATGGTCCTATTTCGACATCTTCTGCTATTTTTGCCTGGGGGCTGACTACTGCCAGAGAGTGTATCATTGATAATGGTTTGTTTTGTAATACGTTGATTTATAGTTCTTAAGTGTAATATGTGTAGGCTATATTTTGTATCATATAGCCTACACATTTTGCAGTTGCAAATTTACATAAAAAATGTTGTACAGCAAAATGTTTTTTATAATCATTTTCTGTGTCAATTTCTGCACATATTTTTTAATGCCCATTTCTTATAAGTTATGGCTTCTTCTATCACTAATTTAGAGAACCACCCACACTATTATTTGTCTATGCTGATATAAAATAGTAGCCGGTAGGCATTATATAATGTAATTGATACGTGACGGTGTATTAGGAAGTTGCGAAGTTGGCGGTATATGATGCGGTATTTGAGACGGATTAGTGGATAGAGATGAAGCGTTTTTAGACGTGTAGCATAGCGTGTGAGCGGTGTTTGTAGCTGTGGTGCAGTCGTACGTTGATTAATGGTGTAGAGTGTGCGGAGTGCCTCTTCGGTTTTGGCAACGAATTGTTGGTTGGTGTCGTGAATGGTGTAGGTAACAGGGTTGTCTATGTGGACGACGGCTATGTCGTTCTGTTGTAGTGCTAAGCCGAATAGAGCATCTTCGTAGCCGTAGGTGGTGAGTGTTTCGTCGAAAGGGTGTTCAATAACAATTTGTCGGTTTATGAGTAGATTGTTGGTGTGAAATGCAGCGTATGGCTGTCGGTTTCTGACTTCTGCTGGGTGAGAGAGTAGGTATTTCTGTTCGTAGCGGTAGCGAAGTGAGTAGGTTTGCGCCTGTGCTAACCTAAATCCTCCATATATGACAGCTGCTGTGTCAATAACTTTAATATATTGAGCTATAAAATTGTTGAACTGGATTTGGTTGCCACTATCGATATATAGTAGTGTGTCGTATCTTGCTTTGACAGCTAAAAAATTGCGAATAGCAGCACGCCCCACATTCACTTTTCGTACAATGTGGCGGTAGTTTGGCGATTTTTGGCATATTGCGGCATTAGCAGCTATAGTTTCAGCATTAGTCGATCCATCTTCGGCAACAACAATTTCGAAGTCAATGCCACTCTTCGTTGCCTGCCTCTCTAATTCCGCAACCAACTCAGCACACGCACTATTATATGTAGGTATCAGTATAGATAGCAAAGGTTATATTGGTGAGTTAAAGGTTTGTAACGTGAGTTTATTATTTGCAGGTAGTAACACAACGCCCTGAAAGGGTGTGATGATAACCCAGAGGGGTGGCAATAACCGAGGGGTGTAGCCGATAGGCGTAACCCCCGGCTGGTGGTCAAAGTCTTAAAATAATGTATTCATATTGCCCCATCGGGGCAAATGGTTATTGTATAGTTATTTTGATTTCATATCGTCGTTGGAGATGGAGTGGGAGACTTTGCGTATTTGTTCGCGCATCTGTCCGAATGAGTAGGAGACACTGATGTTGAAGTCCATAGAGCGTGAACGTGTGGTATTGGAGGTATAGAAGAAGTTGGTGGTGGTGGAACTTGTACGTGTAATCCATGGCTCGGCAAACTGACTGGCGGAGATTGCCACCGTTAGGCGGTCTTTTAGGAACGAGCGTTGTAGATTAAGACCATAGTAGTAGTAGTGGCTGGAGCGTGATTGGAGTCCTGTGTAAGGCGAGCGGTAGCCACCGTGTAGCATCAAACGTAGTTTCCAAGGAATGAAAAAAGTAAGACCACTATGTACACCGGCATACCAACCTGACGAGGCACGACCTATCGACGATACGTTGCGAGCATCGTAGTAGTTGTATGAGCCCCAAGCGTTTATGTTTAGGCGAGCTATTTTGCCTAAACTCCAATTTATATAAATACTTCCGCCGGCATTCATCTCACGACCAATGTTTTTATAGGTGGTATATGTTATGCTGTCGCTACCGGGGAGTATAGTCTGCACATCGGTAATGCTGTTTTCGGTTATGCTACCCCATGCAGATATGTTGAAATTGAATTTAGGTGTGAACAATCCGTATGAGATAGACACATTGTGCGCACGCTCCACGTCCAAGTCGGGATTACCTTGTACAATATTTAGTGGGTTTGAGTTATCCCAATAGGGGTTTATGTACCATATCGAGGGACGAGAAAGGCGTTGGGTGTAGCTAACGCTAAGGTTTTGCGTTTGTGCTAATTTGAACGAAAGTGAAATAGATGGCACCACATTGGTGTATTGAGGACGAAGTACCGAGTCGCGAACATCTACATTCTGTGTGGTATGCTCTAAACGACCACCTGCCCGGAGCGAGAACCATTTGTAGCGGAGCGAGTAACTTGTGTATGCACCTACCACATGCTGCACTTGATGTAGATTATTGTCGCCAATTAGCGGATTTAGCATCCAGTCGTTGGAGATGGTGTCGAATATCTCGTTTATATTCTTGCTCGAATTTATGCGAAGGATATATTTCACTCCCACTTCGAGAGTGTGCATCTTGTTAACCCACGGCTCGGTATAATCGACTTGAAAAGTGTGTTCCGACCCGTTACTCAAGCTCTCGCTGCGCTGATTAAGACCGGTGTAGTTGATTATTGGTACAATGTCGAGGTTACTCTTTGATGTGCTTGGCGACCCACTATAACGATATGAGGCGGTGAGGTTTTGATCCTCTTTTTTGAAAGTGTGTTGGTAGTCGGCATTGACATTAAAGCCAGAGTAGCTGTTGGACGATATGCCTTGTTGGGTGTATTGCGATATTACGGCAGAGTCGTTGTCTAAAAAGAATTGTTCATAATCTTGTTTCGAGCGGCTCATTCCATACCAACCACCGCCAGAGATACTTAGCAGGTTTAGCGAGTCAAATTCGTAGGAGAGTTCTATTGATCCGTGGAAGTTGTGGTTGCGAGAGTTTAATACACCTTCTGATGTGGTGTAGCGAGTGTTGGCAGTTTCAAGAAGGTTTTCTCGTATAGATGATGACTGCGAACCAGGTTGGTTGTAAGTGCCGTAGTTGAGGTTGGCTGACAAACCAAACTTGCCTATCTTTGTGGTTATGTATCCGCCCACATTGGCATTACCCATAGTGCTACCACCAGCACGTACCGAGCCGTTGTAGCCTATAAGCGACTGGTAGGTTACAATATTTAGTATACCTGCCAAGCCCTCGGCTTCGTATTTAGCACCGGGGTCAGTAATTACCTCAATGCGTTTGATAGTAGATGCTGGTAGCGAGCGAAATACATCTTCGGGGTTGCGCGACACCATAGCCGATGGACGTCCGTTTATGTAGATTTTAAAGTTTGTCGACCCTTTAATTTCTATCTTGTCGGTGCCATCTACGGTTACAAGAGGCACTTTGCGGAGCATATCCAATGCGTTTGAAGTCTTAGTTTCGGGATCCGATTCGGTGTCGTATGTCAGTCGGTCGAGATCCATCTTAACCAATGGTTTTTGGGCAACTACGCTCACCTCGGTTAGTTCTGTAGATGACTCTATAAGGTCTACATTGCCAAGTTTTATGTCGGCATTGTTTTTCTTTACTTTGAAGCAATGCTCATATCGGTCAAGACCTATTGCCTCGAATATTAAGCAGTATTGGGCAGTTGTGTCTGTATTGACATCTACTTTGAAGTAGCCCACATCGGACGATGGAAACTTTTTTATCACCGTGCGTGCGCTATCGCTGTATGTGAGTGAGATAGTGCAGTATGGGATAGTCTCTTTCGACGATGCGTAGCGAGTAATACCCGAGACCGCTGCCGTTGTAGCCATAGCTGTAGATACGATACACAATATTGTCAGCACAAGTATAGTGAGGCGTTTCATATATATTGTAAATTAGTTTAGTGAGGTTCTAAAAATTAGGTTCTAAAAATTTTCGAACTTTAGATGAGCTGAAAAAGGAAGTTACCCAAATGAGTGTAGCGTGCTACGTGAATGAAAAGCAGAGAAAGCTGAACATATAGCATAAAGTTTACTTTAATGCTATATTGAAGTGCATCCTGCTTTAACTAAGAGTAAATAACTTACATTTTATGCCATATAAAGTCGAAAAGCTTTCAATTAATAAATCAATAAAAATTGCGGTTGGTTCTACCTCTAATTTATAGAATCTCCCTTTATTATTCTTGTGTGTCGGTGTTTACTTCTTCTTGGGGTTCATCGGTGTTGGGTGCGTTGTTGAAGTTGGGGCGTGTTGGGCGGCGGCGGTCGGTGTTTGTTGGGTCGAAAGGACGAGGGTCGCGTGCGCGGCGGTCTTCGTGTTTAGGAAATGGTAGTGGATTGGAGTATTTTTCTTCGTATTCGGCACGATTTTCTACAATGTGTATAGCTGTGTATATGGCTTCACGCATAGATAGCTCGTTGGCTACATTCTTTCCCGAAATGTCATAACCAGTGCCATGAGCTGGCGATGTGCGAACAAAAGGTAATCCTGCTGTAATATTGACCCCCGAGTGAGTGGTGAGAGCCTTAAATGGAGCGAGACCTTGGTCGTGATACATAGCAAGTATAGCATCGTAATTTTTGAAGTTGCCCGACCCAAATAGTCCATCGGCAGCAAGAGGGCCAACACATATTATGCCCTCTTCGCAAGCAGTTTCTACGGCAGGTATTATTACCTCTTTCTCTTCCGAGCCAAGCAGACCATTGTCGCCAGCATGAGGGTTTAGACCGAGAACGGCTATGCGTGGACGTATAATGTTGAAGTCCTTGCGGAGCGACTCGTCTAAAAGACGTAACTTGTGAAGTATAGTGTCGGTGGTGATAGCCGATGATAGTTGACTAATAGGTAGATGAGTGGTAACCAACGCTACACGCAAGCGATCGGAAGCGAGAATCATCAGCGATTCGCTGTCGGTTTTCGACTCTAAGTATTCGGTATGACCTGGAAAATGAAACTGTTCGTTTTGTATTGTTGCTTTGTTTATAGGGGCGGTAATAATGGCATCGATTACGCCTGCGGTTAGGTCGGCAGTGGCAGCTTCTAAAGCGTCAAAGGCAGCTTTGCCAGCTTCAGCAGTGGGATGCCCGTATTCTACTTTGGGGTCCTCGCTGCTGGTGTTTACAATGCTTATTTTGTGAGGGTTTACATCTGTTGCCGATTGTACTACCGATATAGTGTACGAGTCGATACCTAAATTCTTTTTGTGGAAACTGGCAGCTTTGGCAGAGCCATAGATGATGGGGGTGCAGTGTTCGAGTATATTTTGGTCGATAAGGGCTTTGAGTATTACTTCCATACCAACGCCATTTATATCGCCTTGCGTAATTCCAATTTTTAGTTTGTCCATAATGTGATGTATATATAGAGTGTTTCGTGTATAATCTAAGTTGTTTATTGTTTCGATGTTGGTACTGTAACCTCAACAGCGTTAATTTCGTGAGGTAGAAGTAGCGAGTATACCATAGCGTCCATTTGGCGAAGAGGGTTGCGTTTCTCCTTATTTGGGGCAAAGACAAAGCCTTCGACAGTAACTATGCGCATATTCATCTCGTCGATGCGAGTAAGCGATACAAATGGTCCGCCCATCGACTCGCCATCTATCATCTTCCATAGTCCGCGAGTTTCGGCGGCCCACGCCTTGTTAACAGTCACTGCTTTTGTTTCGGGATAGTCGTAACGTTTTTCAATGCCCATATACGAGCCTTTTACGCCACCAGGTACATTTGCTTTGAATACTGAGTCGCGACGAGCTACAATGGCTTCGGCTGTGAGTTGGTCTTCGGAGATGTAAGGCACAGAGTATATTATAAAGTCCTGACGCACACCGGCACCATTGCCATTGGTCATCCAAAGAAAGTTGTCAGCCTCTTCGTATTTGTTTAGCGAAGTGGGAATAGCTATTTGGCATCCAAATTTTTTGTAAGTACGTTGTAGAGCCTCGTTGTTTATATTGGCTTTGTAGTAGCTTATCATTCTCTCGCGCTCGGCTTTTATAAAGTAGTCGGTTATACGATGTCCATTTTTTTCGAGGGCAATGCGTAGCGAGTGGCTGTTGGGGGCGGTAACTTCGGCAATAGCTTGTGTTGTAGCCCAACGATTGCGAGTGAGGTTGATTTTTGCAGTGGTGTAGCGAGTGGAATCTACACGTACGAAAACTATGTTGCGAGTAGTCTTTAGCAGATCGTCGAACATAGAGTAGGGTAGACGTGACATTTTAAACATTGGTTCGTCTTGTGGCAGATGTGGCACCTCTTCGTTAAGGACATAAAACATTGCCTCGCCCCCCTCGGAGCGATACACCTCTTCGTCTATAACAAGAAGCACTTCGTTGGCAGCTCCCGAAACTGATTTTCCGAGAGTTGTACCATTTTTACAACCTACCAAAAGCAGTAGACAACAAATTATAAGTGATGGAAATGCTATTTTTTTCATACGAATTGTGAGTGATTTTATCTATTTATGCATAACTTTCTGCAAAGGTACTATTTAGTGAGCAGAGTACAAAATAATTGTCGTAGTTTTTGTTTTTGTGGAATATAATACCGAACTTTGTGGCGTCATCATTAGGTTGATGAAAAATAATCTATTAATCTTATTAATTATCTCATTATGAAGAAATTAATTTTAATGCTACTTTCTGTAGCTTTGTTGTTCTCGTGTAGTAACGAGGGCAATATGGAAACTCCACCTCCAATAGAAGGGGTTATGGTACAGACTATTGCTTTTGATTTAGATGGACAGCTTGATGCTTATGCAAAAGTACACAATGAGTATCTAGGATCTTTTGTAAAAAACTTAAATCTAGATGGGGTATGCTATGAGCATATAGTGGATATATTCAAAGCTGTAGTATCTACTGAAAGTTTGTTAGATATTCCTCAGGATGAACTTGATAATGTGTTTGAGTATATTCCAACATTAAGTAATGAACTGGAAAACTCGCAATATCTTGCTTTTGTTCGTGAAACTTGTACTGAGTCTAATGATAATTTAGCTTATCTATTAAAAGATATTCAACATATTGTTGTTGAGGACGTTTTATCAAGTGAACATAGTTTTGCTGATAATGTTAGAGTAGATTTGATTGGACTTTGCAAATCATATCTTGGCGGTGATTTGATTGGTGGTATGACTCAACAGTCAGTGCTAGAGATCTTTGGTGTAGCTATAGGATCAACATACTATTGGGAAGACCAATATAATGAGGACTATTGGTTTGAAACTTATTTAACAGTTCAAGCTCAATCTAAGAAGAAAGAGGGGGAAACTAATAAAGAAAAAGGCGAAAGAGAGAAGAAAGCTCGCGAAGCTAAAGAAAAGTTGGAAAGAAAGCAAAAAATTATATCGTTTGTTCAGGATGATATAATGGGAGCTTGTGCTGGTAGTGTTTTAGGTCCTGGAGGTGCAGTTACTGTTGGTTCTGTTATGTCAGGATTGACAGCGTTGTCATGGGAACGTAAATAACATAATGTTTAACTTTTATACTATTGAGGTATGAATATAGTGGTAAATAACAAAGCGTTGTATTTGTTTAAAAATACGCACATATATGTAAATGATGAAAAGATAAATTCTTCAAATGGTATTTACAAGTATGATAGTGTAGATTCGGATAAGGTTGTCGTTAAACCTTATGGAAAGTGTTCTTTGGAAAAGTATGCACTTGTAGTTGATAAAGCAGTTATGAATGCAACAATCCACACTAAACGTTATTGTTCGGTGCTTTGTTGCGTTATATTGCTTGTTCTTATAGGTGATAATAAGATTGAAGAATGGTTTGGTTTTGACGTTATGTTTGCTGTATATTTAGTGTCATTCGTCCTTGTAATCATATATGTTCTTTGTCTATGTTTTTTTCCTAAAGCAGTATTAATAATTAAAGAAATTAAGTAAGAATCTTTTTCTTTTTGTTGTTGTTTGGTAGCTCTTGGCTATCTATTTGCAAAAAAAATGGAATGCTACTCGCTTGTAAATAAGTTGAGTAGCATTTATTTTGTAA
>X285_Short_beaked_Echidna__coassemble_397_pt1 | contig 45761 bp, 42 predicted proteins | sample X285_Short_beaked_Echidna__metabat2_high_PE_005 | metagenome-assembled genome bin X285_Short_beaked_Echidna
GCTTTATAAACCTTTGCATATATATAACGATGTAAACGGAGTATAGCTTAACATATAGTCTCTAAGAGGCTAAGCATTAACCCCTCTTCGAGGTGTTGTGCTACCTTTTACTATCTCTATTTATGCGAAGATATGATATGCAGATTTGTGCTGAGATGGAGAAAAGTGCTAATTTTAAGAACTATTTCGACTATTCTCTTGGTAATTTAAGATAAAAGTAGTACCTTTGCATTGTTTATTATGAAATCATTAACAATCGCAGAGTTGCTAATTTCTGCGAATATTATTTTTTATTTTTCATGAAAAAAATCTGTTTGTATTTATCTGCTTTGGTCGTTACTATGACCACAGCACTTTCTCTTTCTTCTTGTGGAAACACTCAAGAGCCAGAGAAAGACCCTGTAACCATCACCATCTCTGGCATTACCGACACTTACGCAAAAGCTACTGTTAAGTCTGAAGATGAGTCGATGCTTTATGTTGCTGCCGTTATGCCTACCGAGTTTATCGAAGACGAAGAGACTTTGGTTAAAATTACCTTGGAAGACATTATGGCTACTATTTCTCAAACTCCAGGTTTAACTTTTGAGTACTGGTTAGAAGACAACGGCTTTAAAGGTTCGTTCGAACAAGAGATGCCGGGACTTCTTAGCGAAACTGAGTATCGTTTCTTTGTTTTTGGTGTAGATAAGGATGGTAAAGATCTTACTAAAGCTTACTTCAAAGACTTTACTACAAACGTTTTAGGTCAACAAAATGTTGAGTTCACTCTTGAAGAATACGAGATCTCGTATACTCAAGCCAGTGTAACTGTTACTCCTTCAAATGAGAAAGCTCTCTACTATTTCGAGATTGTAGAAAATTCTGTTATTGAAGAGAAAGGTTCTCTCGAAGCATATATGGATTTTGTAGTAGACTACTACACTCAACAATCTTCTGGTGCTGACATTATTGCGCAGGTTGGTCATCGTGGTAAATATGATGAGATTAGATATGACTTAAAAGCTGGTACTGAATATACTGCTTTTGCTGTTGGTGTTAGTGAAGGTTTTGAGTACAATAGTAAGTTCTCAACTACTACATTCACAACTACAGCTGTTGAACCATCAAATATGACTATTGAAATGGAGCTTACAGAGGTAGGAGCAGCAAAAGGTTCTTTCAAAATAATTCCATCTACTAACGATGAATATTATGTGTGGTATGTTGTTCGTAAAGAGTCTATGATTCAATTCCCAACCGATGAAAAATTGATTGAGTACACCCTTTACAATCTTGGTAACGAGGGTTATTGGGATAGCAATGTATTAACTGGAACTCAAGATGTTGAGACTTATCTAAATCCTGATATGGATTATGTCCTTATTTCGTTTGGATTTTTTCCAGAGGCTAATGCAGCTACTACCGATGTATTTAAGAAAGATTTCAAAACAAAATCTTTAACAGCTGATCCTTGTGATGTTACTTTTGAATTTGAAGTTGACGAAAACTTTAATGAGTTCACAATCAGACCATCTGATGAGGTTTATTATTTCTGGGGTGTTATGTCAAAAGCTGAGTATGACATGTATGAGGCAGAAGGAAAAACTCTCGAAACAGTAGTAGGTTGGTTCAAAGAGGTTTGTCAAAACTATTCTGCATTCTGGAATATTAGCCTTTCAGAAGCTGCTAAAGACAATTGCGATGTTACTACTCGTCTATTCTCTACTATGGACTTAGCTGTTATGCCTGGCGAAATAGTATTCTATGCATTTACTGTTGATCTTGAAAACGTTAAAAATGCTTGTGAGGTTGGTGGATTTACAGTTTCAGATCCTGTAACTGTTCCTGACGGCTTTGGCGACTTCCCTGGTGGTCTTTTGTCAAAACATAACCTACGTCGTATGAACAACGTTCGTAAGTAATAGATCGTTCTGTTGAATAATTGGCAAAGCCCATTATAAACAGAAGTTATATAACAATGTATTGAGAGGATAGCTAACTATTGAAAGTTTAGTTATCCTTTCTCTTTGTATATCTTATTTTGTATATTATGCACAACAGCAGTGTTTTTGTCAATTATTTTTTGTACTTTTGTCGTGAGTTATAGAAAATTATTTTTAAGATATAAATCATTATAATTCATATAGATATGAAACCTACATTATTTGTTCTTGCGGCTGGTATGGGTAGTCGCTATGGTGGTTTGAAACAGTTAGATGGCGTAGGACCATCGGGCGAGACTATTATGGACTATTCGGTATACGACGCAGTGCGTGCCGGCTTTGGTAAGATTGTATTTGTTATTCGACACGATTTTGAAGATGATTTCCGTGAAAAGGTACTTAAAAAGTATGAGCATATACTACCAGTAGACGTATGTTTCCAAAGTATTGATGCTTTACCAGAAGGTTTTCGTTGTCCAGAGGGTCGTGTAAAACCATGGGGTACTAATCACGCAGTGTTGATGGGTAAGGACATTATTAACGAGCCATTTGCCGTTATAAATGCCGATGATTTTTATGGTCGTGATGGTTTTGCTGTTCTTGCAAAAGCATTGGCAAATTTAGAGGGCAAAGAGAATAACTATTGTATGGTGGGTTATCGTGTGGGTAATACTCTTAGCGAAAGTGGCACAGTGAGCCGTGGAGTTTGTTCGGCAGACGATGCGGGCAACCTAACTTCGGTAGTTGAGCGTACCGCCATTGAACGCAAAAATGGAGTAGTGGTGTTTGTTGATGAGAATGGCAAAGAACAAACCTTGTGTGACGAAACTCCGGTGTCGATGAATATGTGGGGCTTTACACCCGACTATTTTACATATTCCGAGGACTATTTTGTACATTTCTTGGAACAGAGTGGCGATAACTTAAAGTCGGAATTTTATATACCAACTATGGTTAATCATCTAATAACTAATGGTGCGGTGAAAGTGCAACTACTTGACACTACTGCTCAATGGTTTGGTGTAACCTACGCTGCCGACCGCCCCTCGGTGGTGGCTCGACTTGCAGCCCTTGTTAACGAAGGCGAATATCCATCGCCATTGTTTTAATGGATATATTCAATATAACATATTGTTGACACAATATAGCTGTTTAATACTAAAAGTGAAGAGGTGTAGCAGGTCTACACCTCTCATTTTTAGTGTATTTCTCCCAATGTAAGAAATGCTCAATATATTTTGCTGTTTCGCAAAAAGTGAGTAACTTTGTAGTCCATAGCTCATTGATGAGTGAGCGTGATTTTTCTGTTGAATTTAACCATACAATTTTGGACCCGAACCCTTTAATCTCTGCCATTACAGTGCATCCTTTTTCGATTACTGCACTGGTGTGTCTTGTTATAATATGTGTGCTTCTGTTTATGTCGGCTTTTGTATCGGCATCGGAAGTGGCATTTTTTTCTCTCTCTCCTCAAGATTTGGACGATGTTGATAATCGTCGAGATAAGCGTGACGATAAACTCGATAAGCTACTTAATAAGCCCGAACATCTATTGGCTACTATCTTGATAGCCAACAATTTTGTGAATGTTTCAATTGTCATTCTTACATCTTATTTTATAAGTTTGATTTTTGACTTTTCAGCTTCGCCCATACTTGGTTTCCTTATCGAAACCGTATTTATTACCTTTCTCTTACTGCTTTTTGGCGAGATAATGCCAAAAATTTATGCACGACAGTCGCCACTGCGAATGTCGCGCTTTGCTACATCTACACTATATGTGTTGGAAAAGATATTTCATCCTGCCTGTTCGCTTTTAGTCCATTCAACTTCAATAGTCAATAAGCAAATTAAAGAGCATCAGCACTCTAACATATCGATGGACGATATTCAACAAGCTTTGGAACTTACATCTGATAGCATTGATGAAGATGCCGACATACTAAAAGGTATAGCATCGTTTGGCAACATAACAGCAGCCGGTATTATGACCCCTCGTATGGATGTTATTAACCTCAATGTAAGCAACACGTTCAAGGAGGTGATAGACTGCATTGTGGAGCATGAGTATTCGCGTATACCAGTAACACAAGGTGGTTTCGACAATATAAGGGGCGTGCTTTATGCCAAAGACTTGATACCTCACATAAATAAGGAGCAGAATTTTAAGTGGCAAACACTTATCCGTCAGCCCTATTTTGTGCCAGAAACTAAAAAGATTGATGATTTGTTGGAGGAGTTTCAGAAAAATAAGGTTCATATAGCCATTGTAGTTGACGAATTTGGAGGTACATCGGGTATAGTTACTATGGAGGATATTCTCGAAGAGGTAGTTGGAGAAATTAGCGATGAGTACGACGAGGATGACCGACAATATGTAAAAGTTGACGACACGACATACGTTTTCGAAGCTAAAATACCGATTACCGACTTTATAAAGGTGAGCGACCTCGATGTTGATGATTTTGAGGATTACTTAGAAGATGTAGATACGTTGGCAGGCTTAATTCTCGAAATAAAAGGTGAGTTTCCAACACTCCATGAAAAGATAGAGTTTAATAACCTAATTTTCGAAATTGTAGAACTCGATGCTCGCCGCATAATAAAGATAAAAGTAAATATTGTAACCGACAAAAATATTGATAATGAAGAGCAGTAGAATAGTAGTGTATATGTGCATAGTTTTGGCATTGTCGGTAATGGTGGGTGTAACATCCTGTACACAGACGTATAGCCCACAGCCATACGCCTATTTCCGAATTGATTTGCCCGAGCAAAACTATGTTTGCATCGATAGCCTTGGACCTTATACAATAGAAATTAACGAAATATGCCGAGTCAACAGCCTTGTAGTAGATAGTATGGCTCTTGCCGATGAGTGGTACAACATAGAGTACCCTACGTTAAATGCCAATATCCACCTGAGCTATAAGTCGGTAACTAAAGCTACCTTTCGCACTATAAGCGAGGAGTGTCATGATTTAGCTTATAAGCACACCATTCGTGCCAATGCAATAAGCGAAGACTTTTATGCCGACACTACCACTGCTGTTTATGGTATCTATTACCAAATGGAGGGCGAAGCTGCCAGTCAGGCACAGTTTTTTATGACAGACTCAACTCACCATTTCCTCCGCGGCTCGCTCTATTTCAATAACACCCCCAATGCCGACTCAATAGCCCCGGTGTCTACTTATATTCAAAACGATATTATACATCTTATTGAAACATTGCGTTGGAAATAAACCTATTAAAAAAACATATAAGTATAAACCTATAAAACCATAAATCTATAACACTATGATAACAGAAAAGAATACATCCGCAAATGGCATAACCATAGTCACTTGGGATATATCGGAGGATATTAACACTCTGCTCGATATTCTCGAACTTGACCCCGATACCATTGAGGAGATTTCGCACTTTACAAGCGACAAACGTAAATTAGAATATCTTGCCGTACGCTGTGCCATAAAACAACTCAGCGGAGGTCGTATGCCTCGCATAAAATACTTGCCTTGCGGTATGCCATATCTTGCCGACCACTCTATGCAGATAGGTGTTTCTCATACAGGACATTATGCAACCGTTATAACTCACTCTACAACTCCGGTAAGCATTGATATAGAACGTATTGGCGACAAAGTTGGTCGTGTAAAAAGCAAATTTTTGCATACCGACGAGTTGCAAAACATCGATATGCGTAGCGAGAAAATCCATCTCACCATTCTTTGGGCTGCAAAAGAGGCCGTGTACAAAATAATGGGTGTTGAGGCTGTAGATTATATAAATCAGATACGTATCGAGCCTTTCCAGCCATATATGGAAGGCACTATCGTAGCTAACGAATTTGCTACCGAAGCAAAGGCATCGTACAATCTCCATTACAAGGTATATCCCGAATATGTGGTGGTGTGGACTAACAAATAGTTCAGAGTATCTGTTCGAGTATTTACATCCTTTCGATAAATAACAAAAAATAAAACATACAGAATTTATCTAAAATTATGAATTTTAAGACAATGGCAGCAATTGGTCTGGCGGCTTCGATGGTCGCTTGTTCTTCTCCTCAAAACGACATCGTAGATCAGTCGGGAGAGGCAGACTATATTGGCAAGCACGAAATGACCATTACAGATGGTCGTATGTCGCCAGAAGTGCTTTGGGCAATGGGTCGCTTGGCAGAGGCTCAAGTATCGCCCTGTGGTAGTAAAATACTTTATGGCGTTAGTTACTATAGTGTAGAACAAAATAAAAGCAATCGCGAACTCTTTGTGATGAATGCCGATGGCTCTGACAAGCAACAAATTACTTTTACCACGAAAGGCGAATTTGCAGCTCGTTGGGTGAAAGGTGGTGAAAAAATAGCATTCCTTTCGGCACAATCTGGCTCAATGCAACTATGGGAAATGAATACCGATGGCTCAGAACGTACTCAAATATCGGATTACGAGGGTGGAGTGTCGGACTACCTCTATTCGCCCAACGGCAAAATGATTATATTGATAGCCAATGTAAAATATGGCGAAACTACCCAGGATCGCTATGCCGACCTTGACAAGACAAGTGGTATAATAGTTGAGGACTTAATGTATAAGCATTGGGACGAATGGGTAACCTCTGTTCCTCATCCTATATTGTTTGATTTCGATGGTACAACATTAACCAATATGCGCGACATTATCGCTGGCGAACCTTTCGAGAGCCCAATGAAACCTTTTGGCGGTGCAGAACAGATAGCATTCTCTGTCGACTCTAAACTGATAGCCTATACTTGCAAAAAGAAAATTGGTAAGGCATATGCCGAGTCAACCAATTCCGACATCTACCTCTACGATATTGCCGAGGGTAAAACAGTAGCAAACATTAGCGATGGTATGATGGGTTACGACATTAATCCTACTTTCTCGCCTAACGGACAGTATATAGCTTGGGAAAGTATGGAACGTGACGGTTACGAAAGCGACAAAAACCGCCTTTTTGTAATGGATTTGTCGACTAACGAACGTGTTTATGTAACCGAAGCATTCGACCAAAGTGTGGCATCACTTCAATGGGACGCTGTTAGTGAAAACATATATTTTACCAGTTGTCAGCATGGTTGCACTCAGATATATCGTGCTAACATAGCTGAGAAATCGTTTGCACGCCTTACCGAAGGACAGCACGACTACGAGCAAGTAGCCCTTTGTGGCGACCTCCTTATTGGTGTACGTCATTCGATGGATGTGCCTAACGATATTTATAGCATCAACCCCGTAACTGGCGAGCAGCTTCAACTGACTTTTGAGAACAAACATCTTCTCGATCAGTTGAAAACCAACCGAGTTGAACCTCGCTGGATTACCACTACCGATGGCAAACAGATGCTTGTTTGGGTAATATATCCTGTCGACTTCGACCCTGCAAAGAAATACCCTACATTGCTCTACTGCGAGGGCGGACCACAAAGCCCTGTCAGCCAGTTCTGGAGCTATCGTTGGAACTTCCGCATTATGGCTAACAACGACTATATAATCGTTGCTCCTAACCGCCGTGGCTTGTATGGCTTTGGTCAAGAGTGGCTCGAAGAAATTTCAAAAGATTATGGCGGTCAGTGTATGCGTGACTACTTTACTGCTATCGACACTGTGGCAACCGAACCATACGTTGATACCGACCACCTTGGCTGTGTAGGTGCATCGTTTGGCGGATACTCTGTTTATTGGATGGCTGGTCATCACGACAAACGCTTTAAGGCTTTCATTGCTCACGATGGTATGTTCAACCTCGAACAACAATACCTCGAAACCGAAGAGATGTTCTTTGTTAATTGGGATCTTGGTGGACCATATTGGGACAAATCTACCGAAACTTCATACGCTAACTCGCCTCACCGCTTTGTCGACCTTTGGGATACCCCTATTATGGTTGTTCATGGCGAAAAAGACTATCGCATACTTGCCTCGCAGGGTATGAGTGCATTTAATGCTGCTCGTGTACGTGGTATTCCTGCCGAACTACTCATCTTCCCCGACGAAAACCACTGGGTGCTACAGCCACAGAATGGTGTGCTTTGGCAACGCCGTTTCTTCAACTGGCTCGACCGTTGGTTGAAATAAACAGCGTAGTGTTCTATAAAGGTTAGAACTTGAATCATAAATATTTCAAAGATATTAAATTTGCAGCAATCTCGTAGAGGTTGCTGCTTTTTTTGTTGAATTACCTTAATTGTGATATTTTTTTACTACCTTTGATGTGCGTCTAAGGTAGGATGCGTTTCGGAATAAAAAACAAATAAATTTGTTTTGTTCTTCGCTCAACTTTCATTACCTTTGCAAAGTATAGCGTTGATTTTAATTTAGCTATTGTACCAATGCGTATAGGTGTGATACATAGATACATGATTTGTCGTGCAGTGTGCTGCTTGGCAGTTATTATGACGTCGGTTTGCACCGTTGCTCGTACATATCGCACAGCTGTTTTTAGTGACGATGTAAAAACATTGCAGATTATTGTCAACAACGACCAACTAAGTCAGCCTATTGTGTCGCTTGGTGGCGATGATGAGTTGTCTATAGAATTTGACGAATTAACATATGTCAACTCCAATTTCTACTACAAAATTGTACAATGCAATGCCGACTGGAGCGTGTCGCAGTTGAGTAGTATGGAATATCTCGATGGGTTAGACCAAAATCAGATACACGATTATGAATATTCGGTAAATACCACAGTCAACTATATACATTATCGTCTAATCCTCTCACGTGAGGATGTAAAGATAACACGAAGTGGCAACTATGCAGTACTTATAGCTCGTGATAACGATTTCGATGATGGGCTGGTGGCTTGCGCTTGCTTTTCGGTAGTAGAGCCATTGGCACAATTGGGTGTTGCTGTTACTGGCAATACTATGCTAGAGCTAAATGGTCGATTTCAGCAACTGACCATTACCTCTGTTGTTGGCGATGTTAACCCTGCTAATATTATGACCGACTTTCTTCTTGTCATCAATCAAAACGGTCGCCCCGACACAGAACGCATCATCTCTCGCCCTACTTATCTACGAGGCAAAGAGATGGAGTATGTCAATAGTAAGGATTTAGTTTTCGAGGGTGGCAACCAATATCGTAGTATCGATTTTTCGAGCCGTTTTACATATGGGGCTGGAATAGACCATATAGAATTTTTTGCCGATGAGTATCAGGTAGTGCTTGACCCCTCAATGTCACGCCGAGGAGTTGAGTCTGCTTATAATCAAGATGCTTTTGGCGGTTTTGTGGTTAATTTGCAAGGCAATGAGTACGATGCCACCGAGGCTGACTATATGCGAGTGCATTTTACATATCCTGCCGATGTGCCGCTCATAAACGAAGATATTTATCTGTTGGGTGCAATGTCATACAATACTTTAGATGTCTGTACCCGATTGATGTACGATATGGATAATAAGACTTATATTGGTAATTTGTTGCTAAAGCAAGGCGGTTACAACTTTGTATATGCTACTATGAATAAGTACTCTTCGGCTCTGTCGCTCTATGACACTGAGGGTAGCTTGTGGAGCACACGCAATCTTTATAATGTCTATCTATACTACCGCCCAATGGGGGCAAGATACGACCGCTTAGTGGGTTACACCTCATTTGTATCGCAACGATAGATTATTGCTGCTTAATGAAACAATACTCTGTTTGACGTTTTTGAGCATCTAATCAAATAGTGTTGTTACAACTTTTGAAACTGAAAATTGATTAAAATATATCTGTTGTTTTTGTAAGAGATGAACTTTCTGATTGATTACTTTTTGAATATCAAATTCATCACCATTATCGATTTTATCGGTACTTTTGCTTTTGCTATTTCTGGTATTAGGTTGGCAAGTGCTAAGCGTTTCGACTGGTTTGGTGCGTATGTGGTGGGTGTGGTAACTGCTGTTGGCGGTGGAACTCTTCGCGATTTGATGCTAGGTGTTACTCCTTTCTGGATGCTCGATGGCTTTTACCTTGTAGTATCGGCTTTTGCACTGCTTTTTGCTTTGATATTTCGTAAGTACCTATGCCATATGAACAATACCATTTTTTGGTTCGATGCCATAGGTCTTGGCTTGTTTACTGTGGTAGGTATAGAAAAATCGCTTTCGCTCGACTTTCCTATGTGGGTAGCCATTATAATGGGAACTCTTACTGGTGCTGCTGGTGGTATTCTTCGCGATACACTTATTAACGAAGTGCCGCTTGTCTTTCGTAGCGACCTCTATGCCATAGCCTGTGTCCTTGGCGGTGTGGTGTACTATATATGTTTGAAAATAGGTGTCGGTCCGATCCCTACTCAACTCATCTGTGCTGCCACAGTAATAGTACTGCGTGTACTTGCAGCTCGTTATCATATAGCCCTACCCACCCTCAAAGGTGAATATACAACAGGTGCAGAGGTGAAAACCGATGAAGATGAGTGATGTGGTAGTTCTATATGTATAAAATTGAATTATTGAAGGTTTTAAAAATTAAACCCTAACTTAAAAATTTGAAACTAAAATCTTTAGATATTTTTTTATGAAAAGAATTTTACTTGTATTATCATTGCTCGTGCCAATTGTTGCATTTGCCGCTTCGGAAAAAGCTGTGGTGCGTGGTAAGGTGGTGTTTAGTGGCGACGAACAAGAAACTGTCACTACTCGTGTAGTACTATCCTCTACAGGTCAATATACTACCACTAAAGACAATGGCGAATTTGAAATCTCAACAAAACGCCTTGGCGAAATGGTCATTATCTTCACTGGTCGAGGCGTTAACGAACGACAAATTGAGGTTAACCTTGTTGCCGGTGAAAACAACATTGGCGAGATAGAACTTACTTTCGATACTCGTGAGGTTATGTACGAAGATATGATGCTTGCTATGTCTGAGTCGGAAATTGATATCGATGGCTCGTCGCAGATAGTTAGCGGACTTCTCTCGTCAAATGGCGATGCTTTTACTAAAAATGCTTCGTACCAATTTAGCCCTATGCGTTTTCGCACACGTGGTCTAGATGGTATATATAATCAGACTTATATAAATGGTGTGTTGATGAACGATGCCGAACGTGGCTTTTTTACCTATAGCCAAGTGGGCGGATTGAACGATATGGTGCGTACTCGTGAAAACGTTAATGGTATGGAGCAAGCCTCGTTTACTTTTGGTAATGTGGGTGGTGCGCAAAATATCAATGCTCGAGCTTCGGCTGTCCGCAAAGGTTTGAAAGTAAGTCAGGTGGCTTCTAACCGCACATACATAAGCCGTACTATGGCTACCTACGCCACTGGTATGATGGATAATGGATGGGCTTTTGCTATTTCGGCATCTTACCGTTGGGCAAATGCTGGTTTTGTTGAGGGTACTTTCTACGATGCTTGGGGTGTGGCAGCCGCTATAGAGAAGCGTATAAGCGACAATCACTCACTTTCACTCACTTTCCTCGGTGCTCCAACGCATCGTGGACAACAGTCGGGTTCTACTCAAGAGGCTTACGATCTTACTCCTTCGCAAACTTTCTTCCGCACTCAAGGCAATCATTTTGGAAACAATAACTACAATGCCAACTGGGGTTATCAGAATGGTGTTATGCGCAATGCCAAACAAGTGAAATCGTTCACCCCAATTGCAGTCCTTAGTCATGAATGGAAAATCAATGATATGTCGCGCCTTACCACCTCTTTTGGCTACAAATATCAAATGGATGGTCGCACTGCTATGAACTGGTACAAGTCGGCAGACCCCCGCCCCGACTACTATCGAAACCTGCCTAACTACTATCGCACTGGCGATCAGCCTAACGAGGCTGCTGCACAACTTCGTGAAGACCTTTGGCGTAACGATGAGAACTATCGTCAGATTAATTGGGATCGTATGTATCAGACCAACTATCTCGCCAACGATCGTGATGCTGCCGGTCGCTATATGATAGAAAACCGTCGTAACGACCAACAAGTATTTACTCTCAACTCTATCCTCAACTACACTTTCAACGAGAGTTGGCGTTTGGATGCCGGTGTTGAACTCCAGTCAACTATGGCATATCACTATAAAAAGGTTGACGACCTTCTTGGTGCTAACTATTGGCTAGATATTGACCAATATGGCGAGCGTGACAATCCTGCCGATAAAAACTTTATGCAAAACGACTTGAATAACCCAAATCGCCATGTTGGTGTTGGCGATCGCTTTGGATACGACTACAACATCTACACTAACAATGCAAAACTTTGGGCGCAAGCCACTTATAGCTATACCAACCTTGATGTATATTTTGGAGCGCAGGCACAATTCTCTAATTTCTGGCGCGAAGGAAATATGCTTAATGGTCGTTGTGCCGAAGAAATGGAAATGTGGTCTACTTTCAATGGTCAGAAGTACGACTATTCGTGGAAGAAAACTGTTAACGGCAGTTATGGTTACAGCCCAACACAAAATTTCTTAACTTACGCAGCTAAGGCAGGTATCAACTATCGTATTACTGGTCGCCATATTCTTACACTCAATATTGCCACTGGTACTAATGCACCTCTTGCTAATAATGCCTACTTCTCTCCACGTGTTAAACCAAACACTATAACCAATCTCACTCCTGAAATGTACCTCAATACCGACCTTTCTTACTATGTGCGTACCCCAGTAGTAAATGGTCGTATTACGGTGTACAACATTATGTTTTGGAACTCGTCCGACCTATCTTCGTTCTATAACGATGAATACAATACTCTTGTTAACTTTGCAATGTACGACTTCAACAAACGTCATACTGGTGTAGAGATAGGTTTAGACTTCAAAGTTTATGGCGGTTTTTCAATAGACGCAGTTGCTGCTATTGGTCAGAACGTATATACCAAAAACGCACAAGCTACTATCAGTTACGAAAACGGACTTGAAGCCGACGATGTGCAGACTATCAATTGTAAAGGTTTCCATTTAGATGGTACTCCCGAAATAGCAACTACTATCGGACTTCACTATTTCCACCCAAGTTACTGGTTCTTCGACCTCAATTTCAACTATTTCGCCAACTCTTACCTCGATTTTAACCCCCTTCGTCGTACCGCTGGTGCTATCGAAGGTCTCGACCCTAACGATGTAGACGATAGAGCATTAATTAGTCGTATAACCAACCAAGAACGCCTTCCAGGTGGTTTCACTATGGATGCCTCTATAGGTAAGTCTATTCGTATCAACTACAAATACTTCATCAATATCAACCTCTCGGCATCTAACATTCTCAACAACCGCCGCCTTAAAACAGGTGGTTACGAGCAGAGCCGTTTCAGTGCTACCCACGCCTACAACGACCGCGAAACTTACCTCAACCGCTTTCCTCCTAAGTATTTCTATGCTTACGGAGCTACCATTTATCTAAATGTAGGCTTCCGCTTTTAATTGAAAGTATTGATGAAAAAAACAGATTAGTATGAAAAAGATAAAATCAATATTGTTAGCTTTTGCGGCTATGGCGGCATTGGTATCGTGCGAAAACTACCCAATACCCACTTACGAAATACCCGAGTTTAACCTCGAAGAGGGTGAGGAGATTATTACCATTGAGGCTCTAAAATCGCTCCACTCACTTGGCTCAACCCCTCATTTCATTGGTGAGGACTTTGTGATAAAAGGAATTATTGTTGGCGATGATGAGAGTGGTAATATCTACAAAAGTATCTATATTCAAGATGAAACGGGTGGTGTAAATCTTGCTATTGACCATGTAAACCTTTACAATAGTATGCCTGTTGGTCAACGTGTCTATGTTCGTCTAAATGGTTTGTTTATAGGCGACTATAACAAGGGTTATCAACTTGGCGACACTGTGACAGATGCTCGTTATGGTCTTGAAATGGCCCGTTACGACTGGGCGCATGAGTATGCCGACTCTACTCGCCACTTCTTTTTAGATGGTAAACCTGCAAAAGAAAATGTTCCAGCACCACGTATAATAAATTCAGCCAACGAGATAACCGACAATTTGTACTGTACACTTGTTACGCTCAACAACGTATCTATTGCTGAGGCTGCCAACGGACAATTTGCAACTTGGGCTACTACCGAAACTACAGTCAACCGCACAGCCACTTTCCCCGATGGTTCGTCAATTATCATTCGCACAAGCGGTTATTGCAATTTCTATGCCGACCCTATCCCCTCCGGTAAAGGTACGCTTACTGGTATATTAGCCCTCTACGGCACTACCAAACAACTATACCTCCGCACTCGTGACGATGTAGGGTTGCGTGATGAGTAAAATTTTATGACTATTAATAAAAATGTTTTTTATAGATAATAGTAACTTTGTAAACATAAACTGATTATGAAAAAAATCAAATTTTTGCCATTCCTCTTTGCTATATTGGCTATGGTTATGGCTTGTAATGGTCCTATCATTGACCCCCCTATTACTAATGTGACCAACAATGGTATAGGTACTGAAACTGACCCTTATACCGTGGCTGGTGCGTTGAAGAAAAACAATGGTGATGCTTTTGTTAAGGCTTACATCGTTGGTTTTATGAGCCTTGGCGATGTTAATACCCCAACTTTCACTTCCGATGCCGACACTGTAAACACTAATATCATTGTTGCCGATTCTATTGGCGAAACTGTGAAAATTCTTCCTGTACAACTTCCTTTCGGAGAAATACGTAATGCTCTAAACCTTGTTGACAATAAGGATGTTTTTCAAAAAGAAGTGCTTCTTTATGGTCAGATTACCCCTTATTTCGGGCAAACTGGTCTTAAATCGGTAACATACGCTAAGATTGGCGACAATGAGTTTGGCTTCAATCCAAACAAGCCTATCGAAACTGTAGGTAAAGGTACTAAAGAAGAACCTTATACATACGCTGATATTGAAAAGATAATTAATCGTGGTACTGAGGTGGCTTACGTTAAGGCATTTATAGTAGGTCAGGTAAAAGGTGGAGAGCAAGCATATAACGAGTCTACTGCTGAGTTTGCAGCTCCTTTCACTCCTACTACTAAAACTGATGGCTCTGCAGCTTCCTACAATACTAATATTCTTATCGGTGCTACTGCCGAGGCTAACACTGTAGCCGAAGCTTCTCCTGTTCAGTTGCCTTCGGGTGCTGTACGTATGGGTCTTAACCTCTGCGAAAACCCATCGATGCTTGGTAAAGAGGTTATACTTTATGGCTCTATTGAGAAATATTTTGGTGCTGCTGGCATAAAATCTGTTACCTATGCTATTGTGGAGGGAAAAGAGTATGGTACTGAACCGGTAAGTTCAGATGGTGCTATTCTATTCGAGAGTTTCGAGACTTCACTTGGAGGTTTCAAGGTAGTGGACATAACCAAAGGTACAGGCATTACCAATATCTGGACGCATGATGCTAAATACAAATGTGCAAAAGCCACTGGCTATGGTTCAACAAAACAAGACGGTGAGGGCTGGTTAGTATCTCCTGCTATCGATTTGACTAAAGTATCGTCTGCAACCCTTACTTTCGACAATGCTGGTAACTTTTTCGTTGACGCTGCGCAAGAACTTACAGTTTGGATTTCATCTACTTCCGATGGTACTTCTTTTAACGAGGGTTGGAATCAACTTGAAGTTGACAAATACTCTGTTGGTAACTTTGCATTCACTTCGTCTACAATCGATCTAACTGCTCATTGTGGTAACTCTGTCCGCATAGCATTTAAGTACATCTCTACTCCTACAATGTGCGGAACTTGGGAAATACAAAATTTTATGGTAAAATAAGTCCCATAGACTTAATTCTATAAACAAAAATAGTTTCTAAAAGTATTGGTGCTCTTAGAAACTATTTTTATAAAACAAAGAAGATAAGAATAAATATACATTATGACAATAACGTATTAATAGGAAATCTAACTTAAAAGGATTTCTTGTTAGTTGTCATTGTCAAGGCAGTATTATTCTATTTATTTCGCGTAGGCAGTCGGCACAGAGACAGTCGGTGTAGTGGGTTTTGATGTATTGTTGTGCTTCGGGGGTTAATTTAACCGATGCACACTGACAACGGACTATGTCGTCGTGATTGCAAATAAATTGTTTGCCACAACGTGGGCATTTCTTCTCTTTCATAAATTGTGTTATTATTAAGGTAGTTCTCTACCAATTGTTATATTATTAAACTGATTACGTATGAATAAACTAAAATCCATATTGGTGGCACTTGTTTTAGCCTTAATGTTTGTTGCTTGTGGCGATGAGGCTCAAAAGGACAACTTCCTGTACACCATTGAATGCGATGCACTAAATGCAGGACTAAACTCTTTCGCTGTTACCGAGTATGTTAAAGAAAAAGTGACTACAGGCGAAGACTCGCAGTTTGGTTTCTTTGGCGAAATAGCCTCTTCAGACGAGTTGGCAACTAATGTTTTCAATGGCTGTTTTGGCAAAATAAATGAAGTAGAGTTTTGCGCTATGATGATGAAAGGCGAATATTTCGATTTCAAACTTGTTCGCAAAGCCACTTCTCGTTTCCCAGGAAAAGTTGTCGCCACTAAGCGTTACAAAGGTACAAAATAGTTACTGTCGTGGCATTTCGTAACGGTCGAACGATTGTTTGCGGCAGAAGACAAGTGTTAGAAGTACCGATATGAGCGATGATGCAAATTTTGAAATTATCAACATTATTTGGTACTTTATAGCCACATCGGGCGATGAACCGCCTAATATCTGACCCGTCATAGTGCCGGGAAGTGCTATCAACCCCATTACAGCCATCGAGGCTATAGTGGGGTTGAAACTTTTTATAAGTGCCTCTCGCATAAACGATGAGCGTGCTTCAGCCCCCGTGGCTCCATTGGCAAGTTGGTAGAGATATAGTGTATGCTCACGGCGTATAGCCCCATAGTAAGTGTTTAGTGCTATTACGTTGGCAGATAGCATATTGCCAAGTATCAATCCGCTTATGGATATAAAGTAGCGAGCCTCAAATAAGTTGTCTTGCTTTACTATAAGTCCCATAAAATAGATGTCGATGATGGTTACCGAGCATATTAATGCTACCGATATAGGTAGTATCAGTTTGCGAAGTGGCAGTTTGGTGCGATGAATAATGGTTTGCGATGCCACTACAGCCATCACTACTACCCATAGCACATTTAGCCACCAACGATTCCACTCAAACATATATTTCAAATAAAAGCCCACTAAAAATAGTTGGACAGTCATCCTTAGTGCTGCAACTAATGTGTCTTTTACTAATCCAGTGCGGTAGTGGTAAAGAAAATATGTGGGTATTACCAATAGTAGAAAACCCCACAGAAGTGATGTGTATGTGATGTCCATAAAGCCTTTTATGTAAATATCCGTTATATCATTATTTTTCTATCGAAAGCACCGATAAATCTGTTGTCGTGCGATATTGCTATCATTGTGGTGTCGGTCAGACAGCGAAGATAGTTTATGGTTTTTTCAACCGACTCGGGGTCGAGAGCCGAAGTAGGTTCATCGAGAAGAAGTATTGGCTTGTGGAGTAGGGTAGTGGAGGCAAGCAGTATGCGTTGTCGTTGACCGCCCGATATGTCGGAGGCTTGCTTGCCTAATAATTCGTGTTCCAACCCAAGGGCATCGAACACACGCAGTATATCGTTGTCGGTTGGCAATAAGTGTCGATTGGCTTGAAAGGTGAAAGGCATATCAATAAGCTCACGTATTGTGGTAGCAGGTAGCGAAATATCTTGTGGCAGCCATGCTGTGAGCGAACGGATATAACCTATATTCTCCTCGTTTACCACTTTGCCATCGATAGCAATAGAGCCGCTATCGGGGTGTACAAAACCCAATAGCGAATGAACAAGAGTTGACTTTCCACCGCCCGAAGCACCATAGAATACCACCTTTTCGCCCCTCTTTATATGCAACGAGAAACCTGTAATTAGAGGTTTCTTGTCGTAAGTGAAATATGTATTGTTGTATTGTATCATCTTTTTTTAGAAGTTGCCAATGACATAAATACACCGAGCATTACGCCGAGTAGTGCGGCAAATAGAACGCGGTATTCGGGGGCAAGCATAAAGGTTATGGTGTGAGCAGGTATCCAGAAGAGGGGAATAGTTTTTTTGAATAGGAAGTTCCAGATAGTAGCCCAGTCGAGACTTGTGAATATTTTACCAACAGGGACACGAGAGAAGTAACCTTTCACTGTTCCGCCATTGTTCATAATGTGGGTGTCGCTAATTTTGTGGACAACCATAAATATAGGAGCGAACAAACAGTTCATAAAAGTGGAGATAGCTAAGGCAGCACCAGCATGGTACCAGCTTTGGGTAGCAACAATGCTTTGACCCAAAAGTTCACGATAAGTAAAGCCGTCTGGGCTAAGACCTAAATCGGAAAGTACAACAGGCACACCATTAGAGAATATGGTCATGGCCGACGATATGAGCATACCCAAGAAACCCCAAGTTATGCCACGAGGCACTACACCAAACCCCTTAGGAGCGTAGCTACCAGTACGAATGCGAATACCAATACACTCTCCAGCTGTGGAGAGAATGGCAAATTTGAAAAAGCTCATCAAGAAAGGATGGTTGCGAGTCATCCACAGAAAAGCCTCGTATACCGAGTCGAAAATAAAAAAAGGAGCAAAAAAAGCTACAGCACAGATAATGAAAATAATGTCTTGTCTCTTCATTGATAGGGAGTTATGAGTTAGTCGTTATATATTCGTTTTGCAGTGCGAAGTTACAAAAATATTGTTACATAAAAAAACTCGGTTTTCTAATGGTGTAGAAAATCGAGTTTTATGCTGTTGTCGACTAAAATGATGTTATAATAGTGAATTTGCCAACTCGCCGCGGCACGTTGCAACTTATAGGTTAACGGCAAAGTGGGCTATGTCGCCGTTGGGGTACATACCAGTGATGAAGAGTACACGGTCGCGGTCGGCAGCGTTGACAGTTTGGTTTATGAGCACGGTTAAATCTTTTTCGGAACGTATAAGTTGACCATTTACTTTAAGTATGATAAAATCTTTCTTTATGCCAGCCTTTGCCAAAGTGCCATTGCGGTCAATGTCTTTTATTTGTATACCGGCATTGAGGCGGTATTTGTTCATAAGGTCCTGACTTACCTCTGCGAAAGTTGCTCCGAGGATTGTGGTATCGGCATTTTTTACGATAGCAGTGTTGCCGGAGCGGTTTTTGAGGTCGACTGTAGCGGTGTGTGATTTTTTGTTGCGTATGTAGGTGATACTTATTTTATCGCCCGGACGGTAACGACCTACTTGTTCTTGTAGTTGGGCAACTGATTTAACGGCAGTGCCATTAATTGCGGTAATAACATCGCCCTCTTTTATTTGGGCATCGGCAGCACTGCTACCATCAACTACTCCAGCTACGTATGCGCCTTGTAGAGTGGTGAGCTCTTTTTCTTTAGCCAATTGGTCGTTAATGTCGGCAATCTGTACACCAAGTACAGCACGTTGAACTACAGAATACTCTTTCAAGTCGGCAACCACCTTACTTACAATGGAAGTCGGCACGGCAAACGAATAGCCAGTGTAGCTGCCAGTTTCTGAAGCTATGGCAGTGTTAATGCCAACTAATTCGCCGCGAGTGTTTACAAGCGCACCGCCCGAGTTACCGGGATTGACAGCAGCATCGGTTTGGATAAACGACTCTATCTTCATTTCCGAATTTAAGATGTTTATATTTCGAGCCTTAGCACTTACTATGCCAGCAGTCACTGTAGAGGTTAGGTTGAAAGGGTTGCCAACGGCAAGTACCCATTCGCCAAGACGAAGTTTGTCGGAATCGCCAAAAGGAATAGTAGGTAGTTCCGCTGCCTCAATCTTTATAAGAGCAATATCGGTCGATGGGTCGGTGCCAATTACTTTAGCCTCGAAAGTCCGTTTGTCGTTGAGTACCACTTCTACCGATGTTGCGCCATCAACAACGTGATTGTTTGTAACTATATAACCATCGGAAGTAAATATAACGCCAGAACCTGAACCCTCTTGAATAAGTGGGCGACGAGGTTGCGATGGTATGCCAAAGAAAAATTCGAGAAGTGGATTTGAACTACCGCCATACATTTCTTGCATCTCCACTTTAGTCTTTACGTGGACTACAGCCTCAACACTATGCTCGGCTGCGTATGTAAAGTCGGCAGGAGTAGTGGTGGGCAGCGAGGTAAATGAAACGTTGGTTGCTACTGACTGTTGTGCCAAATTGTCACTGCCAAGGTTGGCATTCTTAACAATAAGTGTGCTTGTTATAGCACTTACAGCTATAGTACCTACTACTATCGCTGTACCGATGATAAGGTTTTTGTGTTTCATATTGGATAGTTGTTTATGGTTGTTTTTTAGTTTTTATGTTATGTGAGTTGTATTATTTAATTAACGATAATTGGTGTGCCATTATTGCATACGGAATAGTTAATTTTATGTTAAATGTATATATTGTAGTGGCTAAATTGGGGGTATTATGTTAAATATTGCCATTTTGCTGTGTATAACATGTTAAAATTATCTCTCTATTGATACTGCAAAAAGCGTGCAAAACGGGTTGAGTGTGCTATTTTGTCACATTAGTTGTGCGTAGTATGACAAATAAAGGTGATAATGTTTTGATGGTTTGCAGTTTTTCTGTAACTTTGCATAATTATGTATCGTGTCTGATGCGAATAAATATAAATAACAGATATGGGTGCATAATACTTGGAATATCAACTATTAAACATAAATAGTATGGAAGATACATATCCTCGTGTAGCTGTGATGGGCGGAGGTAGTTTTGCTACTGCAATGGCAAAGGTATTGTTGAAAAATTTGCCTAAGATTACTTGGTATATGCGACGTCAAGACCAGATTGACGATTTCAAACGTGTAGGGCATAACCCATCATATCTGTCGTCTGTGGCTTTCGATGTAGACCGAATAGATTTTACTGACAAAATAAATGTTGCAGTAGCCAACAACGACATACTCTTTTTTGCAACCCCATCGCCTTTCTTAAAATCGCATCTAAAAAAGTTGCGCCGTAGGATAGATGGCAAAATTATAGTTACTGCTATCAAGGGTATAGTGCCTGACGAAAACTTGGTAATTTCGGAGTATTTTAATCAGTACTATGGAGTGCCACACGATCAGATAGTGGCCATTAGTGGTCCTTGTCATGCCGAGGAGGTAGCTCTTGAACGTATATCTTACCTAACGGTGGCATGCTCTAATAGAGATGTGGCTCGTAAGGTGGGCGATTTGGTTAATACCAACTTTATATATACTTCTATTAGCGACGATGTATTTGGTGTGGAGTTTTCATCGGTTATGAAAAATATCTATGCCATTGCCGCAGGTATTTGTCACGGACTGAAATATGGCGACAACTTTCAAGCAGTACTCATATCCAATGCCATACAGGAGATGAACCGGTTTTGTAATGCTGCTCATCCCTTCCATCGCAATGTACAAGAGTCGGTTTATCTTGGCGATTTGTTGGTAACTTCCTACTCTAAATTCTCGCGCAACCGTACTTTCGGTGGTATGATAGGTAAGGGTTATAGCGTTAAAACAGCGCAGATGGAGATGGAGATGATAGCCGAGGGTTACTATGGTTCGAAATGTATTCACGAGTTGAACGAGAATATGCAGGTGTCAATGCCTATACAAGACGCTGTGTTTGAGATATTATACAATCGTCGTAGCCCAGCCGAGGTTATGCGCGAGCTGGTAGAAAAATTGATGTAAAAGCCCCCCATTTATGAAAAAAGCGATAAAATTGGATATAACTAATGCGTATTCGTTTGTCTCGAAAGAGAAAATAGATGCGTATGCCGCAGTGGCACAACAAAGTTTAGCAAAATTGTACAATGCTACTGGCGAGGGTAGCGACTTTCTCGGTTGGCTAAATCTGCCTGATGAGACTACTCCTACCTTTTTGAACGAAATAAACGTAACTGCTGCGCAGCTTCGCCGTGAATGCGATGTTGTTGTGGTGATTGGTATTGGCGGTAGCTATCTTGGCGCAAAGGCTGTGATTGATGCAATGAACGATACTTTCGATTGGTTGCAGACTAATCGTCAAAACCCAGTAATAGTATATGCGGGCGAAAACATTGGCGAAGACTATCTATACGAACTTTGTCGGATGCTAAAAAATCGAAGTTTTGGTATAATATGTATCTCAAAATCGGGTACAACAACCGAGCCAGCCATCGCATTCCGTCTACTAAAAACACAACTCGAACAACAAGTGGGCGTAGAGGCATCACGTAGCCGTATAGTGTGCATTACTGACCGCCAAAAAGGAGCTCTTCGTTCACTTGCCAATCAGGAGGAGTACAAAACTTTTGTCATAGAGGACAATGTGGGCGGACGTTTTTCGGTGCTTACTCCCGTAGGTTTGTTACCTATTGCTGTAGCCGGATACGACATTGCACAGTTAATTGAGGGTGCAAAAGCAATGAAACAGCGTTGTAACCGTGATGTGCCTTTTGCCGAAAATATTGCTATGCAGTATGCTGCTGTACGCAACGAGTTATACAGTGGTGGTAAAAAAATAGAGATGTTGGTAAATTTCAATCCTAAACTTCATTACGTAGCCGAGTGGTGGAAACAACTCTATGGCGAAAGTGAGGGTAAAGGGGGTAAGGGCATATACCCTGCATCTGCCGATTTTACTACCGATCTTCACTCTATGGGGCAGTATATACAAGAGGGCGAACGACATCTGATTGAGACTGTTATCTCTGTCGAAGAGCAACATTGCGAGGTGCGTGTTCCCGAAAATGAGGCAAACCTCGATGGACTTAATTTCTTGGCAGGACGCCGTGTTGATGAAGTCAACAAAATGGCAGAACTCGGCACTATGCTTGCTCATTTAGATGGTGGTGTGCCTAATATTAAAATAACCCTACCTTGTATCGACGAGTATAATCTTGGACAGTTGATATATTTCTTTGAGTTGGCTTGTGGCATAAGTGGTTATATTCTTGGAGTTAATCCATTTAATCAGCCTGGTGTAGAGGCTTACAAATGTAATATGTTTGCTCTGTTAGATAAACCTGGCTATGAAGAGGCTTCTCGTGAAATAAAAGCTCGACTTAAATAAATATTTGGCTGAAATAAATTTCTGTCAATTTATACATAATATATAGAATATGGACGAATTGAAGTTTTCCATTGTAGTGCCAGTATATAATAGGTCGCAAGAGATAAGCGAACTATTAGAAAGTCTTGCTGCACAGACCGATACCGATTTTGAAGTGATGATAATGGAGGGACGATGCAACGACTCGTGCAAACAGATTTGTAGCCAATACGAGGATAGACTTAATATTCGTTTCTATATTAGAGATACTGGGCGTAGCGAGCGCCGCAACGAGGGTATGCAGTTGGCTTTGGGCAACTATTTCTTGCTTTTCGACTCCGACTGCACTCTGCCCAAAGAGTATATAGCCAATTTGCGAAAGTCGTTGACCGAAAACTATGTAGATTGTTATGGCGGTCCCGATAGTGCCAACGATACATTTACACCATTGCAACTGGCTATAAACTATTCTATGACTTCTATTATGACCACTGGCGGTATTCGTGGCGGTATGAAAGATGTTACCAAATATCTGCCTCGTGCTTTTAATATGGGCTTTTCGCGCAAAGTGTTTGAAACCACTGGCGGTTATCTCGATATGATAGGCGAGGATGTTGATTTGAGTATGCGTATAAAAGAGGCAGGTTTTGTGGTACGCCTGATACCTTCGGCTGTGGTATTTCACAAACGTAGGATTACATTAAGAGGTTTTTATCGTCAAGTGAAAACTTTTGGTAAAGCTCGTGTGCTATTGTCGAACCGTCATCCCAAGTCGCTAAAAATTACACATCTTTTCCCCTCTGCTGCGGTGATTGGTGTAGTGGGATTGATTGTTTTAGCTTTGGCTTTCGGCAATTGGTGGTGGCTTGCGCCAGTAGTACTTTATGTAGTTATGCTCTTTGTAGAGTCGTTATTAAAAAATAGAAGTATAAAGGTGGCATTTCTATCTATCCCAACCAGTTGTTGCCAACTTGGCGGTTATGGCATAGGCTATTTAGACGAACTCGTTACTCGCCGTGCATCTCACAAAGCATCTGAAACGCTTTATCGTCAGTAAGACTAAAGTAAAGAAACCTCTATTGATGGAGGTAATTTAACATTAACAATTTTTGAATTAGACAATATATGAAAGTAGTAATATTGGCAGGTGGTTTTGGTACTCGTCTTAGCGAAGCTACTCAGGTTATACCAAAGCCGATGGTTGAGATTGGTGGCAAACCTATTCTGTGGCACATAATGAAAATATATAGCCACTATGGGTTTAACGATTTTGTTATCTGTTGCGGATACAAACAGTATGTTATAAAGGAGTATTTTGCCAACTACTTTCGTCATAATTGCGATATGACTGTCGACTTGTCCGACAATAGTGTTGAAGTGCTTGACAACCATTCCGAAAATTGGCGTGTAACTATGATCGATACTGGCATTAATACTATGACTGGAGGTCGCATAAAACGCATACAACGATATATAGGCAACGAGCCGTTTCTTCTTACATACGGCGATGGGGTGGGCGATATTGATATTCAAAAAACTATCGAAGCACACCGCCAATCGGGTAAGACTTTAACTATGACCACCTATCAGCCAAGCGGCAAACTCGGTGTGGTGGATATAGCCGACGATGGCACAGTAAAGAATTTTTTGGAAAAACCTAAAGCTGGTGGTTCGTGGATTAATGCAGGGTTCTTTGTTTGTGAACCTCATCTGTTCGATGTTCTAGAGGGCGACCACGAGATGTTGGAGCGTGAACCTATGCAACGTCTTCTTTCTGAGGGTCAGATGAATGCCTACAGACATGTAGGTTTTTGGAAACCTATGGATACAATGAATGACAATAACGAATTAAATAAGTTATGGGATGCTGGTGCAGCTCCTTGGTGTATTTGGTAACAGACACATCTCTTAAACTGCTATATATATATGACTTGCTATAAAGGGAAAAAAGTTTTAGTGACAGGCAACACTGGTTTTAAGGGCTCGTGGCTAACTTCGTGGCTGTTAATGATGGGTGCCGATGTGTATGGCTATTCTATTGACATTCCACAATCGCCCTCGATGTTCGAGGTGTTAGAACTTGAAAAACGTATTCATCACTATTGGGGCGATGTGCGAGATAAAGCGCAATTTGCTGCTTGTTTACAAGAGGTGAAACCTGATTTCGTTTTTCATCTTGCAGCACAAGCCATTGTGTCGAAATCGTATGCCGACCCTTTCAACACTATCACAACTAATGTCGTGGGCACTGCATCTGTACTCGATGCCGTGCGTAGTGCCAATTGGGAGATGACTGTGGTAATGATAACCAGCGACAAGGCTTATGACAACGTTGAGTGGATATGGGGCTATCGCGAAAACGATGCTATGGGTGGCAAGGATGTATACTCTGGTTCGAAAGGTGCTGCCGAATTGGTTATAAAAAGTTATTGGCACTCGTTTATTAAAAATATGACCAATATACACCTTGGTGTAGCTCGTGCCGGCAATGTTATTGGTGGCGGCGATTGGAGTCAAGATCGCATAGTGGTCGACACTATTCGTGCCTTTGCCAGTGGACAGGCAGTTGAGATACGTAGCCCTCGTGCTACTCGTCCATGGCAGCACGTTCTTGAACCTCTGAGTGGCTATCTGGCTTTTGGAAAAACTCTTTCGGTGGGCGATGTACAATCGGGCGAGGCTTTTAATTTCGGTCCTCGTGCCGAACAGACTAAAACAGTTCTCCAATTAGTTCAAGATATTGCTCAGCGGTGGGGTATGGATGTTGATAAGTGTGTACAGGTGACAGGGCAAGTGCCTTTTGAGGAGGCTAAACTGCTAAAACTCAACTGCGACAAAGCTCTTGCCTATCTTCATTGGCACGCTACCCTCAACTACGAAACCACTGTAGAGTATATAACCGATTGGTACTCGGCTTACTATCGTGGTGGTGTGGATATGATGGAGTTGACACAAAAACAAATAAATGCTTATCAGCAAAAAATGGTGGTTGAACTATGATTGTTAATCATATAGATGGTGGAATTATGGTTGATAAAATAGAAGGTGTGATTGTTACCCCTCTTCGTTGTATTGCCACTCCAAAGGGCGATGTGTTGCATGCTATGAAACGTACCGATGAGGGCTTTGCAGGTTTTGGCGAGGTATATTTTTCGGAGGTATTTTTTGGCGATGTAAAAGGCTGGAAACGTCATAATCGTATGACCCTTAATTTAGTAGTAGTCCACGGCACTATCCGTTTTATTATTTATGATGATAGAGAGGGTAGTGCTACAAAAGGTTGTTATCAAGAGGTATATCTTTCACCTAACGATGCCGATAGCTATTGTCGTTTGACAGTAGCTCCAGGACTTTGGATGGCATTTGAGGGATGCGATGAGAATAAGGGGACATCGTTGCTTATGGATTTAATTCCCGAAATTCATGACCCCGCCGAGGCTGACCGCTGCGAATTGAGTGAAATAGAGTTTCCAGATAAATAGATTTTTCAGTATTAGTAAAATATTATGGTTGAAATAGGAAATACTGTTGTTAGTTTCGATATATTTGAACAGTGCTTTTGCTGCGACTTAGGTGCTTGCAAAGGCGAATGTTGTATTGAGGGCGATAGTGGTGCACCAGTAGAGGCTAATGAGTTGGAAAAATTGAAAGAGGTGTTGCCTATTGTGTGGGACGACCTTTCCGACAAATGTAAGGCCGAAATAGAACGTACTGGTGTAGCTTATACCGATGAGGATGGCGATTTGGTAACATCTATTGTCAATGGTCGTGAGTGCGTTTTTTCGTATGTCGATGCTGCCGATGGTTGCCGCAAATGTGCTATCGAAAAGGCTTATCGTGAGGGGAAAACCAATTTCTACAAGCCTATATCGTGCCACTTATACCCAGTGCGTTTAACAAAATATCGCGACTTTACAGCTGTAAATTATCACCGATGGTCAGTGTGCGATTGCGCTGAGAAAAATGGATTAAAACTAAAATTGCCAGTATACAAATTCTTAAAAGAGCCACTCATTCGACGTTTTGGTGCGGAGTGGTATGCCGAGTTGGAACAAGCTGCTGCCGATTACGAAGCATCGTTCGGAAAATTTTCTGATAAGAAATAAATGCCATAGTATCTCTCTGTTAGATAGTTGAATAGAAACTGATAGAAATTTATACTATGTCGATATTTGAGATTATACTCATCTCTATAGGTTTAGCAATGGATTGTTTTGCTGTTTCGGTTGCAGGTAGCATTGCGTATGGTAAGTACAATTGGCGAAAAATACTGCGTATAGCGCTATTTTTTGGTGCATTCCAAGGTTTTATGCCTCTAATAGGTTGGGCTTTAGGTGTTGGGTTTGCCGATGCTATACGTTCGGTAGATCATTGGTTGGCAATGATTATTTTGGGCTTTTTAGGCGGAAAGATGATTTATGAAGGGGTGAAAGGCGGCGATGACACGCAAGATAAAACTTCTCCTTACGGCTCATTAAAGTCGTTAATTCTTTTGTCGGTAGCAACAAGCATCGATGCCTTGGCTACTGGACTTATATTTGTGCCATTAAAAAATCTGATATTTACGGCTATGGGCATTATTTTTGCAGTTAGCTTTCTGTTTTCAATATTAGGTTGTGTGGTTGGTATACATTTTGGCAAACGTTTTCGCTTTAATGTTGAAGCTGTTGGCGGTTTGATACTGATATTTATAGGCGTAAAAATTTTAATAGAACATCTTTTCTTTTGAAAATAAGGCATTTGTCCCATAGTAAGATAGATAGAAAGCGTTGGAACGACACAGTAACAAAGTCGTCCAATTCGTTACCATACGCTTATTCGTGGTACTTAGATGCCGTTTGTCCCGAGTGGGAAGCCCTTGTGTCGGACAATTATCACTACATAATGCCACTGCCTGTAAAGAGAAAATATGGTATTCGTTACCTTATAAATCCTCGTTGGACACAGCAGTTGGGTGTTTTTTCCGACAAAGAGTTGACCCTTGACGTATTGCGCCATTTTGTTCGCTCTATTCCCTATCTGTTTTACGATTTCAATGTAAATTGCCAAAATATTTCGGTAGGTATGGCTGAGCCAAGCCGAGTGGACTATGTTATTGATACACGTGGTGGTATGCAAGTTGTTCGCAGTCGTTACGATGAAAACACTCGGCGCGATTTAGCAAAAGCATGTTCCAATGGTTTGGAGATTGACGACGAAATTGAAGTGGAAGATTTTGTTCGTCTGTGGCAACGAGAAAACCGGGACAAGGACGATGAACTCCACCGAAAACTACCTTTGTTGGCATTTAATGCCCAAGCCGAAGGGTGTGGGGTATATCTTGGAGTTTATCGTAATGGGCGATTGATAGCTGCAGTCTTTGCCATTCGTCATACCGATAGATTGATATTTCTTGCTGCTGTCTCAACCCGTGAAGCTAAAGAGTGCTGTGCTATGTTTTTAGCTGTCGATTTTTTAATAAAAGAGTACTGCTGTCGGTACAATATAGCGTTTGACTGCTCTGGCTCAATGCTGATGGGTGTAGCACGTTTTTATCGTGGCTTTGGACCAGAGGTTCAGTATTATGGACGTATCCGCCGTGGTCGTCCCGACTGGTTTGTATCGCTTATTCATCGTGGCAAATAGTGGTTTGTACAACTTTTAATAAATTGTTGTTTTGTAAGCATCCTAAAAAAGCCGTCCTTGTGTGTATAAAAAAGCTCAGTCATATGACTGTCTGTCCCTAAAAAGTGTTGACAGATTTTGAGGCGATTTTCGGATGCTTACGGATGTTTACGATACGAGAGTCTGTAAAAACGAGTAGGAGGAAAATAAAATTTTCCTCCTACTCGTTTTTACGTGTATTGTTCGTACTATATTAATAGTATTTGTAGCGTAGGTCTTTGATTTTAGCGGCTTCTTTTAGGGCTTCAACGGTGAGGTATTGGGTCATATAGCTTTCGCGTGCTGCGAGCATATTAATCTCTTCTTTTTCGTTGAAAGTGGCTGGATTATCTTCAATGCTAATAAGAGTGTATACAAATGCGCCAGAGTTGCCTGCAAATGGTTTAGATAGGGTGTTGGCTTTGGCTGTTGCTATGCTGGCAAAGAGTAGTGGTTCGTTGCCAATAGAGCCTGCGTATGTGCTTCCAAAGTTGATATTGCGTACTGTGTCGGTGCGATAGCCCATTGCTATGAGTTGTTCCATTGTTTTGCCTTGCATTTCTTGTACAAGAATTTCGCCTTTCTTCTCTTTGCGTATTTCTGCCATAAGGGTAGAGCGCATTTCATCAATAGTGCGATAACCCTCTTCGTAACGTTTAGATACGGCAGCCATAACAATATGGTTGTCTACCTCAAATACATCGCTTACTTCGCCTTCTTTATTTTCGAATGCCCAACGGATTACTTCGCGTGCACTCTTAAGATTGTTGAGAGTGTTGGCATTTATATCAAGGTTAGATGCTACGGCTACGGTGTAACCTTTCTCCTGTGCGTTGGCAGAGAATGTTTCCAATGTATTGTTGTTGACAATGTACTCTTTTGCTGCGTTGTAAAGGATTGAGTTGGTACGTGACGATGCTACTACTGTGCGTGCAAGAATTGCTACTTTGGCTTTTTCGACTATTTTTCCTACTTCGTTAACGATGAATAGGTTGATGTCATTGCCTTCTTTTACCTCGAAGGTTTCGCCTGCTTTGGTAGAGAATGCTGGGGTTGCAATTTTGGTGTCGAGTCCCATTTCGCTCAACCATCCAATTTCACCGCCATTTTTGGCTGTTTGTGCAATTGAGTGCTTAGCAGCAAGGTCGGCAAATAAGGCTCCGTTTTTGAGTTCGGTTTTAATACTGTCGGCTAATGCTTGAACTTTCTCGGCAGTTTCTGCGCGTAGATAGATGTGGCTTAGCTTAACTGAGTCGGGAGCTGTAATTTTGTTTTCGATGATGCGTGCCATTTTGTAGGTGTCGCCTATGAGGATTGGTCCCATAACGTCATCGGCATTGCCGTTGAATACAAATTCTTGGAAGTCTTCATCAATTTGGTCTTTGACGAGGTTTTCGGCACGATAGGTAACGTCAGAGTTTGAATTGGTTACACTTGCTATGTCGGCAGTTGTTGAGAACTCGTCTTTAAGTGTGTTAATCCAAGTAGATACTTCGTTGAAGTCGTCTTGCGAAGGACGTATTTCTACTGCTATATATTGTAGCTCGGCACTCTGTTTTTGCTTGTACTGCTCTTTGTTTTTCTTGTATAGAGCTTTTACTTCTGCATCGCTAACGGTGATTGTAGAGTCGGGGAGAGTGAAGTAGTTTTTGATTGCATATACAGCATCGGCTGATACTTTGTTGCTCTCAAATGAATATTTGGCTTCAAGTGGATTGATGACCATTGCTTTGGTTACAAGGTTTGTGTATTTTTCTTGCAAGCGATTGAATTTAACTGAATGCTCCCAATATTTCCAGTAGTTGCGGAATAGACGTATTTGCTCGTAGCCCATTTGTGCTGTTGCATCTTCGGTGTCGATTGTGGAGAGGAATTGTTTGACGAGTTGTGGATCGAATTGTCCGTTTTCGTTCATAAACATACGATTGTTCTGGAGTAGTGGACTAATGTTGTTGCCTACGAGCATATCGGCAAGCTCAGCAGAGGTAATCATCATTCCTGCTTTTTCACATTCGTCGCCTATGACTTTTTCGTTTACGGTAGACTGCCATACCATTTGACGTATTTGGTTTGACATCTCTTCGTTTACGTTTTGACTGCCGTATTCGAGGCGGATAACGTCGTTGAGATGCTCAATATCTTCCGCATATTTGCGAATTTTCATTTTGTCGCCATTGATTACTGCTACGTTGGCACTTGACTCTTGGAAGAATGATGATCCTGAGCTAATAAAGTCGCCAACAATAAAGAACACTAACGCAGCTCCTACAACTATGAGTAGTAGTATGCCATGTTTTCTGATTTTTTCTAATGCTGCCATTTTTAATGATTAAAAATACGTTGTATTATAATTATTGTTTTTAATTCGGATTATAGATGAGGGGTTATTTATGTGGTAATGTTTTGTGTTATTGTGGTTTATGTGGTTTATGCGTTAGGTACGTATCTATTTTGAGTTTCAAAGCACGAAATTACAAAAAAAAAATGATATGAGTGCTAACTTTTTACAAAAAAATGTTGGTGTATGATGTATGTCGGTTGTTCTATTCTATTGTTGGTTGTTTTATGGTTAGTTGTTGTTTATGGTTAGTTTTACCATATCGATGCGGTTATTGTATGCTTGTAGAATTTTGAATGTGTATTGCCCTATTTGTATGGTGTCGTTGAGTTTTGGGAATGTTTGGTAATCGTGTAATATGTAGCCTGCTATTGTAACGTAGCTTTCGCTTTCGGGTAGGTCGATGCCAAATTGTTCGTTGATGGTGCTTATTTCGCAACGTCCTGAGAGAATGTATTCGTGGTCGTTGAGTTGTGTGGCTGTGTACTCTTTACTGTCGTGTTCGTCTTCAATTTCTCCGAATATTTCTTCCATTATGTCTTCGAGTGTAACTATGCCTGATGTGCCTCCAAATTCGTCTACCACTACTGCTATTGATTGCTTTTTGTGCATAAAGATGTCCATTAGTTTGTTGGCTGCCATCGTTTCAGGGACAATGGGCATTGGGCGAATTGATGATTGCCAATTGACAGGCATTTTAAATAAGTCGTTGGAGTGGAAGTAGCCTATTATATTGTCGATATTATCATCGTAAATGACTATTTTTGAGTAGCCTGTACTGGCGAATGTATTTTTGAGGTCATCAAGTGTTGTGTCGTCTTTGGGTAAGGCTGTGATTTCGGTTCGTGGTTTGGCGCAATCGCGTAGTTTAACCGATGAGAAGTCAAGTGCGTTTTGGAATATTTTCATATCGTTTTCGACTTCGGCATTGCTGCTTGCGTTTCCTATACTTTCGTTTACGAGGTAGTCGAGGTCGGATTTGTTGAGTTGTCGTTGGTTAGTGGTTTGGTCGTAATGTCGGAATAGTTTTAGTCCAATTCGTGATAGAAAGGTTGAGAATATGGTGATAGGGTATAGGAGTATGTACATTATATACATTAGCGGTGCAAATATTTTCATACAGGTGTTTGCACTGCTTTTGAAAATTGTTTTTGGTACATATTCGCCTGTGAAGAGTACAATGATTGTGGCTATGACGGTTTGGATTATCATAACTGCAAAGTCGTTGTTAACTATGAGGAGTAGGGGTTGGGTGAGTAGGCGTGCCATTTGTATGCTGTATACTACAAGTGCTATATTGTTGCCTACGAGCATTGTGGTGATGTATTCGTCGCTATGCCGATAGAAGAATGATATAATTTTAATGGTCAGATTTCCCTCTTTTTTGTCTAATTCTAATCGTAGTTTGTTGGACGAGACGAATGCTATTTCCATTCCTGAGAATAGCGCTGAAAATAGTAAAGAAATGATAATTATCCAGATGTTGGTCATGTGGGTGGGGTGATTAATCAGTGATTAATGTATATATTATGGTGTGTGATTAGTTGTCGTCTTTGATTGGGAATGAGCCTTTAGGGGCTTTGATCGTGTATTTGGTAAAGGTTTGGTTTGAGTGGAAGCCTATGCCGTAGATAGTTTGTCCTTTTTGATTAATGGTTATTGCAGAGTCGGAGTAGACTTCTTCTGTTTTTTGATTCCAAAAGAGTTCTTCTGTTAGGAACTCTTCACCTTCGAGGTTGACGGCTCTTACGTTGTCGTTGAGTTGCCAGAGTTCTAAGTCGTTGAAATATAATGCTCGGTCGCATTCTATTTCGGCATCAATGTTGTATTCAGGATCGAAACGTTCGAAACGTAGCCCTTGCGGAAAGTCCCAGTATTGGGTGTCGGCTCGGTCATAAATAGACCAATGTGGTGTGGTTATGCGGTAGCGGATAATGCCTGAGTCGGAAACAATGGTAACTATTGAGTCGGCTACAAGTGATGCTGTGTGTTTTCTCTCAGCGATTGATTGTGTTACTTGTGGTTTTGTCGCTGTTGATGTGCAGGCTATAAAAAACAACAAAGTAACAATGGCTGTGTATGCCACTGTTACAATGTTGGATTTTGAGGGTTTATGAGTTTGAGGGTTTAACTCCATACTTATTTTGCTCGTATGCTTCTTATTTAGCTCGTGCGGTGGTGGTTTCGTTTACCCATCCGCCTACGTAAAAAGTTTTGCCTTCGGAGATTTCGGGGTGCATAAATATTTCTTCGGTGGCTGGGAAGTAGACACTAAAGGTGTGTATGAGTTTGTTAGCTTGTTCTACTATTTGTGCATTGTCGGCTGCTGCGTTGCGGGCTTTGATAAATTGGTCAACTGCTACCCAATATACTGATTTAGCAAGTGTTGGGTCGTCAAAGATGCCTTTAGCTGAAGCGTACATAGTACCGAGTAGGATGTATGGTTCGCCTTGGTTTGGTTTTTGGGCAAGTGAGAGTTTGCAGTACTCGCGTGCTTTGGTGTATTGGTTTAGACGGAAGTAGCAGAGTGCCATACGGAATTGGTTGTCGGCTATGTCTTCATCTGTTTCGCTCATAGCAGCTGCTTCTTGGAAGTATTTGAGTGCATTGTCGTAGTCTTGTTTTCCGAAACACATTCCGCCCATTCCTGCTGCTGACTCGGCAGATGGTGTTATGCGGTGTGAATATTCCGATGCTTTGAAGTATGCTTCGCTTTCGTTACAACGGAGTGCTTTAAAGAGGCGAAGTGTGCTTTTTAGGTAGTCGGCATTGTCGCTGTTGTTTTCGATGTTGGGTAGGAAAATGGTGTTCATTTTTTCACAATCGGCTACACCAGATGCTGCAAAGAGAACGTCAACACCTTGTTTAACTGCGAGATATGTTTCCATATCTTTGAGTGCTTCGTTGGTACTGTTTTCTGAGAGGATGGTGTTGGCAAGTGTGTAGTCGTTGATAAATTGCTCTGCAAGTGTGTTATCGGCTTTGTAGAGGTCGTGTGAGGTAAATGCAAACTGCTGTAGGTAGCTTGGTTCGGCATTGGTTTGGAGTGCTGAGATTGCCTCTTTGAGCCATGGGTAGATGGTGGCTTTGTCGTTGGGGCGATAAACAGAGTGGTAGTATGCTTTTTGTGCTAATAGTTTTGCTGCTGGCACTTTGGGGTCGTTGCCGTAATATTTTATGCGGTCATCGAAGAGTTTCATTAATTTGTCGACTAATGCTTCGCGTTCTACGGCATCGGTTGTTTTTTCAATTTGCCAATTGATGATGCTTACGCCTTGGATGTAGATGTTTTTGCTGGCGGTTGGACATTCGTCGTAAACTTTTTGCCATGGGTCGAGGGCATCGGCATAGTTTTTTACTTTGGCATATTCGGTAAAGAGGCTGGTGTTAACGATACATTCCTCTGTTACTTCGAGGGTCTCTTCTTTTGCTGGCTCTGTTTCTTTTACTGGAGCTTGTTCTTCTACTTTGGGTTCTTTCTTGTCTTTCTTTGATTTTTTAGCAGATACTTGGCTATATCCACCTGCGAGCAAAAGGCATAGGGTAAGAACTACGGTTTGCATTGTTTTCATTAGTATGTGTATTTATTAGTTATTATTTGCTATTGTATTAATTTCTATTGTTGATTGTCGTTATTGTATTTATCGTATTTTGACTTTTTGGAACCATGTTTCGTTGAGGGTGAAGTTGAGCCCAAATTTTACGTAGTTTTCTTTAAGGGCGAGGGCTGTACCTATGTTGCCGTATTCGAGGTGTAGGTTAATGACTGTTTTTGCTGTGCGTATTGGCAATCCTACTCCGCAGGTGATTGAGAAATCGTGTGTACCATGGTCGTTGACTTTGATGTAGGAGTTGCGATAGTTTACGCCTAATCGCCATGCTATGCGGTCGACATATCTTCGTCCGCTTGGGTTGTGCATATATTCGGCGCCTAAGGCTATTTTCTGTCGGTTGCATAGGGTGTCGGTTACGCCATAGAATTTGGTTTTGGCAAACTCCTGAAAGGTGTAGTCGGCTGATATTGTAAGGCGATCATCGTAGGTGTACGATACACCAGCTCCGTATACCGAAGGGAGGTCGAAGAGTTTAGATGAGGAGGTGGTTATTGTGTCAGTGGCTTCGGTGGTAATGGAGTATGTGCCTTGCATTGGACTTTGAAATTCGTATATTGCCCCAATGGTAAAGGCGTGTTTGAGTCCTACGGTTTCGTGGTATTGAATGCCAAAGCGTCCATTAAAACTGCTGCAATGCAGTGTGGTGTTGCGTATGGTGTTGACTACTGGTATGTCGGCAGATGTGTAGCTGAGTGCTTTGTAGTGGGTCATATTACCAAACATATAGTAGGCGTTAGCTCCTATGGCAAAGTGTTTGGCTATGTCGAACGACAATCCTAAATATACTTGGCTTATGCCGCCTGTACCTTGGTAGCTTTGGAGGTAGTGGTTTTGTTTGTCGGACGATGGTATGGCTATTGAGTCCTTAGAATTATATTTATATCCAACGTATGAAAATGGTATAAGTCCGATGCTTAGTCCCATCCATTTGGTGATTGGGGCTTGGAGTGCAACATAGTCGAGGTTGGCAGTGAATGTGGTGTTATAGGCGTTATTGGCATAGAAGTTGGACAACAATCCCGATACTCCCATTTCGAACAAGAATGTGGTGCTATCTATACAACTATAGGTGGCTGGGTTGACTGGGTTTATAGAGTTAAATGTGCGTGTTCCTATGGCTGCACCGCCCATTGCTTGGCTTTTGGAGAAACAGTCGTCTTCGAGCTGCCCATAGCCGTAGCGAGTATAGGGCGAGTTGGCATTGTTTTGTGCTATTGTTATTGTGGTTATTGCCATTAGAGCAATGCCAATGAGCAAGCGAATGGAGTTGCTATTGTTTGTTGTTATATTCATTAGATAGGTTGGTTGCAATAAAGTTTAATCCAATGGGTACGAGCATAGGTTGCATTACGATATTAGTGATGTCGTGTAGGTTGTCTATCACCCACTGCGCTCCTCCTCCTGTTATAATAGTGAGTAGCTGTGGGTGTTCTGTTTGATAACGTTTTATGTAGCTTATTATTTCGTAAACCACACCCCAGTAGGCTCCAGCTTGCATTGCCGATGTTGTGCTTTGCCCTATTGGAGGTGTTGCTATGTCGATGTTGGCAGCTGGTAGTGCCGAGGTAAAGTGGTGCATAGCGTCGAGGCGCATTTGTACTCCGGGTGCTATATTGCCTCCTATAAATGTGTTGTCAATGAGTATATCGTAGGTTATGCATGTGCCTATGTCAATGACAAGTAGTGGCTGTGATGGGTATAGTGACATGCCGCCTGCTAAGGCTGCTATTCGATCAAGTCCCAATGTATTTGGGGTGTGGTATGCTATGTTGAATGGTAGTGGTGTGTGGTGGTTGAGGACGGAGTATGGTATATGTTTGCTATTTAATATGTCGGTTATGCCGTGATACTTTTTATCATCAACACTAGATATGAGTGTGCGGCTGATGTCGTTAGTGCGATAAATATTTGATATTTCGTTATTTGACACTGTGTCGCTCCAACTGTTGCGAGTCACTTTGCCATTTTGGAAAAGTGTATATTTGACTCGTGTATTGCCAATGTCAATGGTAAGTGTACTACTATGTTGCATAGGGGAATAGCATATATGTTGATATTTCCTATTAAAATTGCCTTATATCAAAACATAATCGGGTGCAAAGTTAGAAAAAAAATCTGATAATAGGTAGATAATGTATCTTAAATCTCTCATTCGAGTGAAGAATAAAATAAAATCATTTATTTTTTTATGGTGTTTTGGTATGTGCCAACTTATTTGTAACTTTGCAGTGCGAAGCCGCACTGTCTTTTATATCGTTGTGGAAATGAGTACTAAGACTTTCGGAGCGGTGGATTAACTAATTATATATAATGCATAAAGCAGGATTTGTAAACATTGTAGGCAACCCTAATGTGGGTAAGTCTACACTAATGAACGCTCTTGTTGGCGAGCGTATTTCTATTATTACCTCCAAAGCCCAAACAACTCGTCATAGAATAATGGGTATAGTCAACGGAGAGGATTTCCAAATAGTTTATTCTGACACTCCAGGTGTGTTGAAACCCAACTACAAGCTTCAAGAGTCGATGCTTGAGTTTTCTCAGTCGGCATTGAATGATGCCGATGTGTTGTTATATGTGACCGATGTTGTTGATTCTCCAGAGAAAAATGCTTTTTTTCTCGAAAAAGTGCAACGTGCCAACCATTTGAATGTTATATTGATTATCAATAAAATTGATTTGATAGATCAAGCACGATTGGAACAGATGGTGGAGTTTTGGCACAAAGAGTTGCCAAATGCCGAAATATTCCCTATATCGGCACAAGAAAAGTTCAATATTGAACCGCTGTTTAATCGTATAAAGGCGTTACTGCCCGATTCTCCTCCTTTTTTCGACAAGGATGCACTGACCGATAAGCCAGAACGTTTTTTTGTGAATGAGATAATTCGTGAAAAGATACTTCTTAACTACGATAAGGAGATACCATACGCTGTAGAAGTTGCAGTAGAAGAGTTTAAGGAAGAGGAACGACTAATACGTATCAGTGCTGTTATATATTGTGAACGAGATTCGCAAAAAGGTATCTTGATAGGAAAACAAGGGTCTGCACTTCGTAAAGTAGGTACAGAGGCTCGTCACGATATTGAGGCATTTTTCGAGAAGAAAGTGTTTTTACAGATGTATGTAAAAGTGGAGAAAGATTGGCGAAATAGAGAACGTAAACTGCGTAACTTTGGATATCAACTTGAGCATAAAGCAGAGTAATTGGTATATAACTACCAATAATAGTATAGTATTAAATGTAGTAGTTGTGATAACTGCTTGAAAAACAATAGTAAAATATGAGCAATTTAGTAGCAATAGTAGGTCGCCCTAACGTGGGTAAATCTACACTTTTTAATCGCTTGACCAAGTCGCGTCGTGCCATTGTTAATGAGATGGCTGGTACTACTCGAGACCGCCAATATGGCTTGTCGGAGTGGTGTGGCAGAGACTTTTCGGTAGTAGACACTGGTGGTTGGGTAGTAAATTCAGAGGATATATTCGAGGAAGAGATAAATCGTCAGGTGCAGGTGGCTATTGAAGAGGCAGATGTGATAATGTTTGTTGTAGATGTACTCAATGGTATTACCGACTTAGACGAACATGTGGCAAAAATATTGCGTAGCTCCGGCAAACCAGTGGTATTAGTGGCAAACAAGGTAGATACATTCGACCTCCAGTATCAAGCCGCTGAATTTTATGGTCTTGGACTTGGCGACCCTTATATTATGTCGGCAATTAATGGATTGGGTTCTGGCGAGTTGCTTGACCACCTAATAACATTCTTCAAAAAAGAGGATAATGAGGAGTTGGAAGATTTACCACGTTTTGCGGTAGTAGGTCGTCCGAATGCAGGTAAATCGTCTATTATCAACGCATTCATTGGCGAAGATCGTCATATTGTGACTGATATTGCTGGAACTACTCGCGACTCGATATTTGCCCGTTACAATAAGTTTGGACACGATTTTTACTTGGTAGACACTGCTGGTATTCGTAAAAAAGCTAAAGTCAACGAGGATATAGAGTATTATTCGGTGATACGAGCTATACGTGCTATCGAAAATTCTGATGTGTGTATACTGATGCTCGATGCTACTCGTGGCATTGAAAGCCAGGACTTAAATATATTTTCACTCATTCAGAAAAATCGTAAAGGTTTAGTGGTGTGTGTAAATAAGTGGGACTTGATAGAGAGTAAAACAGCCAAGGATATAAAGGCTATTGAAGCTTCTATTCGTGAACGATTAGCACCATTTACCGACTTTCCTATCATTTTTACATCGGCAATAACAAAGCAACGAATATATAAGGTTGTAGAAACGGCACTTGCTGTGTATGAGGCTAAAAAACGTCGTGTGTCAACAGCCAAACTCAATGAGTTCTTTTTGCCACTTATTGAAAACTATCCTCCACCTGCGTATAAAGGCAAGTATATAAAGGTGAAATATGTAATGCAATTGCCCGATACGCAAGTGCCTACATTTATATTCTATGCCAACCTACCTCAGTATATTAAGCAGCCATATTTGAGGTTCTTGGAGAATAAACTACGTGACACTTGGGATTTCCATGGCACACCTGTGCTACTATTTCCCCGTCAGAAGTAGAATTTAATGAAGTGTAGTAAAAGTAGAGATGGAGAAAAGGTTTTCTGTTTCTACTTTTTTCTGTATAATATAGTGTTTATTATGTGTTTAATGGTGTATTAAATTGCCATAACTATGAATAAAAGGATAATAAATATAGTGGTAGTTGTAGCTATGGTGTCTGGTATTATGATGCTGATTAGGCTTAGTGGACCACGTCTATCGTTTGCACCAGTAGAGATAGTGCGAATAGAGCGAATAGAGGTGATAGATGATGGCTTGTCGGAAAATAATAAGATGGCAGAATTGCTTGCACCATATCGACAGCAGGCAAGTGACATAATGTCGGAAGTTGTAGGAGTAGCAGCTGATACATACGAAGTTGGTTATCCCGAAACACCATTGACAAGACTTGTTGCGGAGATGATGCTTTCTGAAGCTCAGCAAACTGTGTGCGCAGATGTTGCCATTAGCAATATTGGCGGTATAAGGTCTACAATGTATAGTGGTGAGGTGACTGTGGGCGATATTTACAAAATATTGCCCTTTGACAACGCTATGGTAGTGCTACAAATGCGAGGTTCAACACTTGATAGTCTTGCTACTGATATTGCTGTAAAAGGAGGAGCAGCCTTGGCCGGTATGACCTTTTCGGTAGAGAGCGATACAACGGCAGTTGATGTAATGGTAGGTTGTGAACCAATAGACCCAAACAAAATATATCGTGTTGTTACAAACGATTACTTGTCGTGGGGTAATGATGGTTTTAAGGCAATGTCTCGCTACGAATCGGCAACTGCTCTTAACGTGATGCTACGCGATGCTATGTTACATTACATAAAGGTCAATGATGGGAAAATCATTGCGCCTACTGATAAATGTATAAGATATAGGGTATTATGAGAAAGATATTAGGTATTTCAATACTGACATTGATATTGTCGGCATGTGAGGTGGCAGAGCGTAAGCCACTCCAAATAGTGTTTACTAACGATAGTCATAGTGCAGTGGATGCTATAGGTGGAATGGGAGGTTTCGAAGCACGAGCAGCATTATTCGATTCGTTGCGTGCTACCAACCCAAACACTATAATTCTTGATGCAGGTGACATGTGGCAGGGTTCACCATATTTCAATCTTTATCATGGTAGAGTGGAAGTGGAGACCTATAATTTAATGGGTTACGATGCAGCCATACTTGGTAACCATGAGTTTGATTTTGGAATAGATACATTGGCTGCAAGAATAGACGAAATGAAGTTTCCTATTGTGTGTGCAAATTATCATTTTGGTACAACACCGCTTGCCGAACGAGTTATGCCGTGTGCTGTAATAGAGCGTGAAGGGTGGAAAGTGGGTGTGATAGGTGTATCTGTTAATCCATATACCTTGATAATTCAAGATAATTGGGAAGGTATAACATATTATGATCCAGTAGGTGTTGTAAATCATTATGCATCAACACTGCGTGCTAAAGGGTGTAATTTAATTATTGTGTTGTCGCACCTCGGCCTGACCGACGATAGCGATTTGGGAAATACCGCCGATGATAAATTGGCAACGTTATCGGAGTGTGTAGATTTGATATTGGGCGGACACACTCATCAATTACAAGGGGTGTACAAGTATGCCAATGCCGCTGCTGATAGCGTGACTGTTATACAGGATGCAAAATCAGGACTTGCTTTCTATTCAATTACAATTAGATAAAGCTATGAACATTGAGGATTTGCGAGATTATTGCCTTTCGTTACCATTTGTAGAAGAGTACACACCTTTTGGTCCTGACACTTTATGTTTTAGATTGCGAGGGAAAATGTTTTTACTACTCAATCTTGACAATCATACTGATTTTGTGAATATGAAGTGCGATGCAGAGCGAGCGGTGGAATTGCGAGAAAGATATTATGGCATAAAGCCAGGATGGCACATGAATAAACGACTATGGAACTCGGTATATTTCTTGTCTGATGTAGATGATAATCTTTTTCTGACATTAGTACGCCATGCGTACAATATGGTACTTTTAGGATTGCCACATAGAGTACAAGCAGAATTGGAATTGTTGCTTGATGATTTATAATTGCTTGACGATGCAGAGGTTGTGTGTCATATTTGTTGCTATAGTGATGTGTAATATTGCTTTTGCTCGTTCAATGGTGCAGAATGTATTGCCTAATACTGCTGTGGTTGCAGGTGCTGTGACGGCATATTCTGAGGGCCAGATTGCATGGGGTAATCCTGCTTCGGCAGCTAATGATACTACATATTCGTTGAAGTTAGGTTATGAAAATCGTTATTTTTCGAGCGAACTATCCGATGAATACTTACTTGCAATGATACCCACCCCATATTTTAATATTGGGTTATCGTATAATTTTTTTGGCTTAGCTGCTTATCACGAAATGATGGCAGCTATTTCAGTATCACGTAAATGGGGTAGAGTGGCATTAGGTGTTGAGGCTGACTATTTTAATTATTACGATGCTTCGCAGGTACGATATCACTATGCATTTACTGCTCAATTAGGCATTCAGGTTGATGTAACAAAGCATTTAGTATTAGGTTTTCGTGCATTCAATCCAATATTTTCAGAAATTAGACTATACGATGTGCCACGTCAATTGCCTGTAATATTTGATGTTGGGGCATCGTATCATTTTGTAAGTAATGTTGATTTATTGGCGCAAGTGGGCTATGAAGTGGGGCGAGGGGTTATGTGGGCAGTGGGAGTGGAATACGATATTCAACGAGTGGTGATTGCCAAAATTGGTGTAAGGGGGTCGGATTATGTTATACCAATGGTAGGTGTAGGTGTTAGGTTTGGTCAGTTCCGGTTTGATTTGTCGGCAGAAGCTGATTTTAGAGTTGGAGTGTCGCTGATGTCGAGTTTGTCCTGTTTTTTCAACAAAAGTCGCTAAATTTGTTCTGTAATAATGATCGTTTGGCGAAAACGTATGATTATGATAGTTTTATAGAGACTGAATTGTTAATTGTTTTTAGGAAAATGGCGATTTAATTCATTGTGATTTTGTTAAAAACTCAATATTTAAGGCTGTTGTGAGGCGTTTGTGTTAATTTTATGTTAAACAACTATTTTTGTTTGGTGGGTATATGAAAATGTAGTATTTTTGCATTGTCAAAATGAGAGATTAATTTATTGTAGATGAAGATGACGGAGTGCTGATGATTGTGATGGTGTAATTGTTTTGATAATTTGGTTTGGAGGTTTTTTTATAGATTATAGATTATAGATAATGTGGGCATAGGCTGTGCGTGAGCATAGCCTATGTTATTTTTATGTGCATACCCCCCTGGGTGGGAGGGTGTTATGCTATTGTTGATTGTTGTTGCGAGGATGATGTTGTAGTATTTCTTCTTTTAGATGTTGCATATCAATATGGGTATATATTTCTGTTGTTGTTAGGTTTTCGTGTCCTAAAAGCATTTGTATGACACGAAGATTGGCTCCACCTTGAAGTAGGTGTGTGGCAAATGAATGACGGAATGTGTGTGGACTAATAGTCTTTTTAATTCCTGCTTTTTGTGCCAATTGTTTAACTATGGTGAGTATCATTACTCTGGTAAGCTTTGCTCCTCGTCGGTTTAGAAATAGTATGTTTTCGTATTCAGGTTTTATAGTCATTAAATTGCGATCTATGAACCATAGATTAATCTGTTTTATTGATTCTTCGCTTAGAGGTACTATGCGTTGTTTATTGCCTTTACCTCGTACAATCATATATCGTTCGTCTATGTGCATATCTGTTAATTGAACGTTGATAAGCTCAGATACTCGTAATCCAGAGCCATAAAGTACTTCTATTATTGCTCTATTGCGCTGCCCCTCATTGGTTGAGAGGTCTATAGCTGCTATTATGCTGTCAATCTCCTCTATGGTAAGTACTTCGGGTAGATGTTGTGCTCCTTTTGGCATTTCTATTAACTCGGTGGGGTCGGTGTCTATTGTATCGGAATAAATTAAATATTTATAGAATGATTTAATGCCTGACATTACTCGTGAGCGTGAGCGAGCTGTTAACCCTTTTTCCGCCATTTGTAGTACCAATTGGTCGAGGTGGGGTAGTGTTAGTTCGGTTATAGCAAGGTCGTTTTCGGACAAATATTCCAATAGTATATTTAAGTCGTGTTGATAGGCTTCTACCGAGTTGTTAGAAAGACCTTTTTCGAGTTTGATATAATTGATATATCGTCTAATGATAGTGGTTGTATCTTGCTGTATTTTTGTCATTGCTTATATAAAATAGGGGTGTACTTATTATAATAAGTGCACCCCTATTTGTTTAATTGTTATCCGTTAGGATTATTTGTTAAGACGGAAACGTTCGTTACCATTTTGGATATAGTCAACGATTTGGTTTGCAGCTGCAAGACCTGCATTGACATTAGCTTCTGAAGTTTGAGCACCCATTTTCTTAGGAGTAGCGAAGAAACGAGTTCCAAATTTCTCGGTAAGTTCTGCTGCATTTGATGGAGCTACATCGGCTACATATTTAATGTCTTGACGATCGGTCATAACACGTACAAGGTCAGCCTCGTTAATTACCTCCTTACGAGCAGTGTTTACAAGGGTTGCACCTTTAGGCATTTTGCTAATCAAATCGTAGTTGATAGAGCCAATGGTTGAAGGAAGTGCAGGTATGTGAAGAGATACATAGTCAGAAGTAGAGTAAAGCTCGTCAAGAGTAGATACTGCTTTTACTCCGTCAGCTTCGATTTTTTCAGGAGCAACAAATGGGTCAAGAGCTTGTACTTTCATACCAAAGCCCATAGCTATTTTGCCTACAAGACGCCCTACGTTACCGTATGCTTGGATACCAAGAGTTTTGCCTTTTAGCTCAACACCGCTTGCACCAGTAAATTGGATACGTGCCATAAATACCATAAGACCAAGAGCAAGCTCAGCTACAGCGTTAGAGTTTTGTCCTGGAGTGTTCATAGCTACTACGTTGTGAGCAGTACATGCCTCAAGGTCGAGGTTGTCAAAACCTGCACCTGCGCGAACTACAATCTTAAGATTTTTAGCGTGGTCAAGAACTTCTTTAGTAACTTTGTCCGAGCGAACGATAAGAGCATCAGCGTCAGCTACAGCTGCATAAAATTGTTCTACATCGGTATATTTTTCAAGAAGAGCAAGCTCACCACCTGCTTTTTCTACAATACCTTTGATACCTTCAACTGCTACTTTAGCAAATGGTTTCTCGGTTGCAACAAGTACTTTCATGATTGTAAATGTGTTTTATTTTGTTATTAGTAATGTGTCTGATTTATGACTGCAAAGTTAGTTATTTTTGTTGAGATAGCAAAAGATAAAACTACTTATTATTTTTCCTTTCCTGTTTCCAACGGCGCAGTGCAACGTGGTATTTTGCAGCATTATTGTTATGTTCTGAAAGTGTTCGTGCAAAGTGGTGTGTGCCGTCAAGTTTTTCCGAGGCACACATATATATGTAGTTGTGCTTTTCGGCATTTAGTACTGCATCTATGGTTGCAGTTTGTGGTAAACGTATAGGACCTGGGGGTAATCCATAGTATTTGTATGTATTGTATGGACTGTCGATTTCGAGGTGAGAATAGAGTATTTGATTTAGTGTGAAATCTCCTACAGCATATTTTACTGTAGGGTCGCTTTGTAACATCATTCCTTTTTTTAGGCGGTTCAGATATAAGCCTGCTATCCTTTTTCTTTCAGATGCTTGGTTTGTCTCTTCGTCTACTATGCTTGCTAATGTTACTATTTCTGTTCTGCTCAATCCTAATTCTTTAGCCTTTGCATCACGGTTTTCCCAAAAACGATTGTGCTCTGTTACGAGGCGTTGCATTATTGTTTCTATTGACGATGTCCACCAGAGTTCGTATGTATTGGCTACAATCAATACAAAAAGTTCGTTCGGTGCGAAGCCTAATGATTGCATTTGTGAAGTGTCGGTAATAAAATTGTATACTGTGGCCGAGTCTACCATTAGTTGTTCGCTGACACGTTGGGCAAGCTGCTCTGGAAGTCGAACGTTATTAAGTGTAAGACGTTGTGGAGTTTGTTCTCTACGCTTTATTTTTGATACAAGTTGCCAACTACACATTTCAGGTGTAATTTTGTAACAACCCGATTTAAGCGGAGTGTCAGACAAGCGTTGTAGCTTGGCAGCAAGATATATTTTTTTAGTGTCTATAACAAGATGTTTTGTCTCTAATTGTGCCACTACATCGTCTATTTTTTCACCATCGTAGACATAAATCAGTGGCTTTGTGTTTTCTGAAATAGAGAAATTGGGCGATAAAAGCATATTTTTTGTATATATAAATGCCGCTATAACACCAATAATTACAATTATTATGGGAGTAATGATTATTAACAATTTCTTTTTAATGCTCATTTTCAATAGTTTAGGTGTTTTGTTGTGTCTTGTAAGTAAAAGTGGTACAAAGGTAATGAATATTTATATAAAAATAGGGTGGTTATTCTTTTTAGATTGAGAAAAAAGTATTATCTTTGCACAGCAAAACCGAAAGGGGTATTTGTTTGCCTATTTTCTTTCGGTTTTACTTGTCTATTGGAAGTGTGGGTGAGTGGCTGAAACCACCAGTTTGCTAAACTGACGTACGGGTAAC
>X285_Short_beaked_Echidna__coassemble_399_pt1 | contig 44796 bp, 56 predicted proteins | sample X285_Short_beaked_Echidna__metabat2_high_PE_005 | metagenome-assembled genome bin X285_Short_beaked_Echidna
TCCATTAACCGTGCCAAGCGATTTACCAAACAAAGCTGGCATATCAATTCTTTTTATCAGCCTCAATTCCATCTCCAATCATCTGTGTGGTTGTTTAATTATACGCACAAAGGGGTTGGTGTAAACCCCTTATATAGAATTAAGGTGTTACTATTTTATTGGCAGTGTTTTTGTTTATACAAAACAATGCATTGCGATGTAATTGCCAATTAATTGCCAAATGAATCAACTGCAAGTGCATGTTTTAAATGACATTATCCAAATTGGCAAAAGTACTCTATATAGATAGCTTAAATGAAGATAAGTTGAATTTAGGGGTGTAAATATTTATTTGATTTTTGTGTTTTAAAATGTTAGTGTAGGTCTACACTTTCAGTGACCTGCACTAAATTACTTATATATACAGAAATATATTATCTAGCACCCACCCTATCTTGTCGCCAAATACACACCCCCCATACGAGAAATACACTCCCTTAAGCGGGTCTGGATTTGCCAAATGCGCATTCGCGCCAAATCATTGATATACATGGAAAATCCAGAGCCAAAAATTTGGCAATTGGCAATATTTGAATTTTACGCAATAAAAAACCCGCTTTCGCGGGCTGTTTGATGGTCATTATTATTACTTCTGGCTAACCTCTAAATCTTCTTCCTCATCTTCTTGCCATCTATCTCGATCAGACCTTTCATCGCCAGATTCATGATGGCGTTGTTGAAAGCGTCCTGACCGCTGTTAGCCAGTTGTTTAGCAATCTCCTTGTAGGCCTTGTTCCTGGATACCATTTTCTTAACCTCTGACTGAAACACCCATTCGCCTTTGCCTGGCATCTTGCGCACGATGCTTTCAGAGATGCCATCGAGCTGGGCCTCTACAGATTCACCGGCCGCCGCTTCATTCAGTCGCAGGTTGCTTGCCAGGTGCTCAATGCTGGTAATCACAAGCATCAGCGCATAACGAACAAACTCAACCTCAATGATAGCGCTATTACCTTTCACGTTACCGAACGCCATGATGCTGCTGACGCTGGCGATACGTTCACAGATACGCGCATACAACGCCCCAAGCTGAGGATGGTTAAGATAGCGGTCTTGTTCGTAGTGGCTGCTGATAGCCTTTATCAATTGTTCAGCTTCATCGGTTGGAGTCACAACAATCGCATTACTTCCATTGAAGTCACGCTCAATCTGACTGGCGCTTGTTTCATCTGCCATCTGGATAATCAATCCAATCTCACGCTCAAGCGTGGCGCGATCTAACTGGTTAACATCTTTAGGGCTGACGCCCCACAGGTTGGCATTGCGTTTGGAGCGCTTCTCACCACAGTCAAATATTAACGCACGACCAAGGAAACCTGATTCAATGCGGTCAGTGTCGATGATGCTCGCCAGCTTCTGCGGCGTGGATGAGCCAGCCAGGTTAAGGCATGGGTTTGGAATGCCTTTCTCAAGACGGGTTAGCGCCAGTTCTTCACTTGCAAGACGTTCATTTTTTTTGGCTACATCAATTTCAAGTTGTTTGATTTTCGCCTGGTCAAATTCCGGATTGCACATCTTGATTGATTCATCCAGTGCGTTGCGCTCTTTCTCAATGCGAGAAATTGAGTTGCGGATGCGCTCGCCAAACTCTTCGGCATGGAGGCGTGACAGCTTAAGGCGTCCAGTTGTCGCCAGTTCCATAATCACGGCTGGAATAGTGGCGGTGTGCTGGTTGCTTCCTTTGCTGTCCACGTTAAGGAATTTGTGAGCCTCATCGACAATGTAGAAACATCGACCATGGTCATAAACGGCAGTGCGCAGAATGTCTTTGTCTGAGCGGATGTCTCCATATACCGGTCTGCCAGCCTCACAGAGCAATTCTTTTACAACGTCCTGCGCCCTTTCCTTGCCGCCTCCAGATATCGCAAGCGTGAGCGTTATAAGGCTTGTCTTAGCGCCCATCCACCCAGGAATACCAGCTCCAGCCATTGCCATGCACTGAATAGCCATCGCGCTGTATGCCCCACCTTTTAACTCTCGGTGTGCACCGGCGCGGATGTAATCAACAATCTGACCAGCCAGGCCCGGCGGGTAATCAACATCAATTCCGTCAAAAGAAATGCCAACAGGTAAGTCACCATCTCCAGCGCGTGGCATCTCAACCTTTGGCAGTTCGGTGTTACCAGGCAGGAATATTCCAGGAATTATGAGTGATGGAGTTTCAATGCCTACTGGCTCATCAATAACATCAGTCTCGACAACTACGGCGGCTGGTGGACTTCCCGCCGATACCTTACCATCCAAAACAATAGCCTCGCGCATCGCAATCTTGCACGACTCTGCGCCATACTTTTGGCGGTAATCATCCCAGTCACCCAACTCTGGCGGCATAGCGATTTTGGCGTTAACTGGTATCGCGGCATCTTCTGCGTACTTTGTGCCAGGCCGCCAGCCATGCACCGGATCAAGTTCGTCATGGTCAGCAAAGATAACCAGCGTTGCATCTTGGTGTTCGGCGCGAGCCTGCTGCGCTATTGATTCCAGGTTGCCGGTATTGAATGCCACATAAACCGTTGCATTGGTCATGCGGTTAACTGTGACACCAGTAGCGAATCCCTCAACGACTGCAACCAGTTTGCCCGGGCCGGGAATAACATGACACACGCCGACCATATTACCGCCATAGATTGGGCGCTTCTTGCCGTCTGCGGTAATCTTCTGAACGTTCACCAGTTCGCCATTCTTGTAAACTGGAACCAACAGCAATGAGCCTGGTTCAATGCGCTCACCAGTAGCGCCCATCATGATATCGGCATTAACAGGCCACTCGCCAGATAAGCCTTTCTTGTCCATGTATGGGTGCGCTGCGCTGGCGGCGCTATTCATCAGGAGTGCTGCACCACGCTTGGCGCGAATCCTTGCTTCTTCTGCCAACTGGTCGCTGGTGGCTGAGTGTTTGCGCACTGGCGCAATAGTGCGCGGCACATCCTGACCAAGCAACTCACGCGCCACTTCAATAGTAGGCTTGCCAAGATAGCGAGAAAGCAGCAGCAGGCCCCCGCCTGATTGCGGGTCACATTGACCACAGAACCAAGTCCCTCTCCCTTCTTTATCATCAAATCGAAAGCGGTCTTTGCCACCACATACAGGACACGGGCCGTGATGACGACCCGATGGCAACTGGCAGCCATAACCTTCAAGCGTTGAACGCCACGCGCCGTTAAACTCGCGTAGCACTCTGTCAATCGGCCCATCACCGGATGGGTTGAACTGGTATATGCCTTTCGAGCAGTCGCAAGTGCCGCTTGCTGGATGCCCACAGGAAAGGGTTAGGGGAAATATTAGATTCATGGTTACTCCAGGTGCAGCAAATGCCGCGCAGCAAACCAGGCGCACAGAATGCGCCGTTATTGTTATGTTATATCGTTACAATTACAGAGATTTCTTTATGTCATCCAGTACGGCATTAATCGAAGTGACTTCTTTCTCTGTCAGGTTTGCCCCGCCATCAACGCGCGGTTTAATGGCCTCATAGTAGGGTGTCCCAGCCATAAACATCTTGATGCGGAACGGGCTGACTTCCGCAGCCTTATACACCGCAGAAACCTTTACGCCCATGCCTGCTGCATTCTTTAAACGCTCGATAACCTTCTTTGTATCATTATTCATTTCATTCATTCCTCGTGATTGATGTCGAAAATATATAGCTAAAAAAGTTGCAATGCAAGCGTGTTGGTGTTTTACTTCAATCCACCAGCAGCAACGAGCTGCATTATTCAGAGCGGAAACATCCGCAGTAACTAAAGAGAGCAGGGACATGAGCGAATTTTTCCTTGGTGTAATTGATGAAGAAGAAACTGGCTATGAAGGTTTCTATGATGGCCAGCAAAAAACTATTCCAGAAAATACAGAACTTGAATGCGTGGTGATTGACGGCTTTAACGGCATTGAAGAAGGCAAGGCTGTGCAGGCTTGCTTCGTGCAGGTAGCCATCACAACGCCTGGTGAGTTCCTGGGTCAGAAGTACCGTTATCAGGCCAAGATTTATGAAATGGATGCTGCCAAGCGTGACCGCGCCATGAAGAATTTAACACTGCTTGATACTCAAGCCGGTTCGCCACTTGGTAAAGGCAAGCTGCCACTTACCACCGAAAACATGCAAGAGCATTGGGTTGGCGCGGCACATGCCCGCATCAAGTTTGGCTTGTTGGTTTCCGAAGATGATGGGCGTGAAATCAACTTCGTGCGTGGCTTCGGCTTCCTGCGCGAGAAGTTGCCACAGCCAGCGGCAGCAGTGCGGCAGACCACTGAGCAGCAGACCGCCGAGCAGTCAGTTAACGTGACCACACAGAAAGCAGAAGAACCAACAATCGACTTCTAATAAAACCATTGCCGCTGAAAGGCGGCTTATTGCATGGAGATGAATATGAGTTCCCTTTCCCAGCTATATTCACAAAAAGATAAAAACGGCACCGAAACGACCGTTAGAAAAACATTCCTTGTCCCGGTAACGGAGCTTTACGTTGAGCCAGGTTTCAACGTCCGTGAAATTGACGAGGAGCACGTCAACGAGTTCTGCCAGGCATTTATATCCGGTGAGTTTATTCCTCCGTTAGCCGTGCAGGTAACAGATAAAGGCGTCAAGATTATTGATGGTCACCACCGTTATTATGGTGCGCTGGCTGCCAAAGATTCTGGTACTGAAATCGCTCGCCTTGAATGCAAGGACTTCACCGGCACGGAAGCTGATCGCATTGCGTTCATGGTCACCAGCAGCCAGGGCAAGCCACTATCAGCAATTGAGCGTGGTATGGCATATCGTCGCCTGGCTAACCAAGGATGGACTAACGCAGAGATTGCCAAGAAGGTAAAGCGCTCACCGGCAGACATTGAGCATCACCTACAGTTAATTGATTGCGACGACAAGATGATCGCAATGGTTAAATCTGGCGAAGTTGCCGCATCAACAGCCGTAGCTATGAGCAAAGAGCACGGGCCAAATGCCAGCCATGTTGCAGGTGAAAAGCTGGAGAAAGCAAAGACAGAAGGTAAATCAAAAATTACCAAGTCGGATGCTATTCCTCAGTTTGACGCTAAAAAGGCGCGTCGGTTTATTGAGCTTTATTATCAAGACAACACCACGCTAAGCATGGAAATGGCAAGCATCCTTGCAGATTATTCCACATTCAAAAATTAACTTAGCCGCTTCGGCGGCTTTTTTCACTGGAGTATGAAAGATGGCATTCACAGCAAAGCGAGTATTAAAAACAGCACTATTCATTATCGTAAATCCACATCTAATTCCCTGCATCATTCTTGGTCTTGCAATGGCTGCATTAAGAAAGTCGTTGCGTTTCATTTCTGACAAGATTGATGATGCAGAAAGAAAAATTGAGAAACTGGATAAATATCTAGGCTCTAAAAATATTCCAACATGGCTTGATAAACTGGTCATTAAGGATAAATAACCATGGCATTCACATTAAGGCCATATCAGGAAGAATCAGTCAGCGCGGTGATTGAGCATATTAAGAAGCGGCTTAGCCCATGCCTGTTAGATTTAGCAACTGGAGCTGGCAAGAGCCTTATCGTATCTGCTATTGCTCGCTACCTTGCTGGCGTCGCACCAAGCAAACGCGTATTGTGTATCGCTCCATCGCTTGAGCTGATTGTGCAGAATCATGAGAAATATGTGGTTGGATATAACGAACCAGCCAGCATCTATTGCTCAAGCGCAGGCAGCAAGGATTTGCGACACCAGGTGATATTCGCCAGCCCGCTGACGGTGATTAAAAATGTGCGCCTAATTGCGCATCTCGGCATTTCTGGAATCATCATAGATGAAGCGCATGGCGTCACGCCCACCATGATTGACCTGGTTAAGCAGATTCAGGAATACGAGATTAACGGCATCAGGCCAAACGAAAAAGTGCGAGTGATCGGAATGACTGCTACGCCATACCGCACTGGTACAGGATACATATTCGCCAAAGACTGCTCTGGAGATGAAGAGATTCTTTATGACGATGACAAGGCGCGTGACCCGTATTACTCAAGGCTTCTTTATCGCGTAACTGCTGGAGAACTTGTATCGCAGGGTTATTTGTCTCAGGTAAAGATTGGCGAAGTCGATGACCATTACGATACCAGTTCACTTGAAACAGATCGCTTTGGCAATTTCTCTGCGTCGTCTGTAGCCAAAGCATTCAACGGCAATACGAAGACTGAGCGCATCGTGAACAAGGTGATGCACTACGCCGAGGAAATGATGGGAGTGATGTTCTTTGCTGCAACAATCAGCCATGCAGAAGAGATTGCAAGCTACCTGCCAGCGCAGGATGTGCGAGTTGTTACCGGAAAGCTGAAAAAGAAAGAGCGCGAGCAGTTCATTAATGACTTCAAGGAGCAGAAATATAAATACCTCGTCAACGTCGATGTTCTGACGACGGGCTTTGACGCGCCGCATGTTGATGGCATCGCTATTCTCAGGGCAACGGAGTCTCCAGGGTTATTCCAGCAGATTGTTGGCAGATGTCTGCGCCTGCACCCAGAAAAGGAATTTGCCACTATCTGGGACTTTGCAGAGAACATCGACCGCCACAACCTGAAAGACGACATCTTTACCCCGGAGATAAAAAACAAGCCGGTACCAGGCAAGGCGAATCCAATACAAGTCGAATGCCCAGCCTGTCACGCCATCAGTATGAAGAAGCGCCGCAATGATCCAACTTATGACGGCGTGGCACATGACCGGTTCGGAAACTTCTTAGTGCCTGACACTGAGCGAGCAACTCGCTTTGTAGATGGCGATGCCGTCGAATGGGATGGTGAAGTCATGACCATGAAAATCATCGACCCAAGCCAGAAAGATGAATTTGGCGAATTGATGGAGCGTGACCTGCCAATGCCAGCGCATTACTCGCGCCGATGCAGCAATCCAGAGGCATTCGTGATTAAGGGTGTTGCGGTGCCATGCGAACACCGTTTCTCTTTCAAGATTTGTCCGAAGTGTTTTGCAGAGAATGACATCGCAGCCCGTCACTGCACTGAGTGCAAAGACCGACTTGTTGACCCAAACAGCAAACTGACCGATGCGGCAGGGTTTGCCAATGTCATGATGGATGGTGAGATACGCCGGGTGAAATGCTATGGCGTGACGTATACACCATGGATCGCTCGCAGCAGCGGCAATCACTCATTAAAGGCTGAGTATCGTACAGAGATTGGCGAGGTGACGGCGTGGCACACAACGCGCCAGAAATGGGTGTTTAACAAGCTGGCACAGATTAACGGCGCTGATGCGGAACAGATAACAAGCTATGACCAGTGCGCGGAATGGAAGAATGCGCCGAGGGAGATAACGATTAAGAAGACGACTAATGGGGATTATGTGAAGTTTGAAATTAAGATGGTTCACCTGGCAGAAAGCAAGGAGGTGGTATGAAAACTTGCTACCGATGCGGAGAGAGAAAAGAGGATGAAAGATTCAGGCCAGGCCAGAAGTCATGGAATTCCTGGTGTATGAGATGCGAAAGAACACCGATAGGCAAGCTGCCATATCAGCAAACCAAAGATGATGTATTTATTGCGCCAAAGGAAAACAAATGAACCTCAAACAAATTCCCGACTATATCCCGATTTTTGGAGATGTTAATTACCGTGGTGAATGCGCCACGGAAACAGCAGAGCTGATTGGCTTTTTCCGCTTGCTGGAGAATGAATATCCAACGCTGGCAGCCATCGCGACGCACATCCGCAACGAGGGAAAGCGCAGTAAGTACCAGGGTTACAAGCAGCAACAGGAGGGCATGAATACCGGCGCTAGCGATATTATCATCCCATGCTCGCCGCCTATCGTGATTGAGTTAAAGCGCCGAGACCATACGCTATCAACCATCAGCAGCAAGCAGGTTGGCTATTTGCGCGCTGCGCATGTTTATGGTGCTCATGCTTGCGTGGCTCTTGGTGCTATTGGTGCAATCGAGGCGGTTAGAGCATGGCATATCAAACACGGCTCACGCGCCAGTTATCGGGAATAGCATGGCATACGGCAAACCAAAAATAACCAGCACAATGCCATTCAAATACCACGCCGATGATGCGGCGTGGATTGATGAGCAGTTATCTCTACTTGGCGTATCAGAACGTGCGCAGGTGGCGTCTGCGTACGGCAAGGCATATCAGGCAAGCGAGGATTGCCATGAGGTTGAATATCAGAAGGCTGGCTTTGCTCGCGCAGAGGCTAACAGCAGGCTGAGAAAATATATAAACAAAAAAGTTGCAAATACTCATGAGTGAGTTATATTGAATGCATGAGGCGGCGCGGTGCTGCTGGGAATGGAGAGAATCATGTCAAAGCAAGTTGCAGAAGCAAAAATACTAGATAGCAATGGAACCTATTTTATCAATGGCTCAATTCTTCCGGTCTTCTTAAATGAAGAAGGCGACACGTATCTTGTAGAAGAATACGAAAAAGGCCAGCCATGTGAGCACGCGATAAAAGACCTTTTTGCTGATGGTGTGTTATTGAACATCAATCCCATTGGATATAACTGAGGTTTAGCCATGGTTAACTTCACCACCCTACAAGCAGCACAAAACAAGCTGGTCATTGCGCAGTATCTACAGGACATGTCTATGTGGCGAGAAGCCATTACAGCCATGAAAGAGGCTGTTGAGTTGAATCCTGACCAGGCTAAGTTGCTTGGTAGTGTATTGGTTATTAAGGGGTAGATGATGGAAAGATTTAAAGGAAACAAACTTCCGTGGCATGTTGATTCTGCAAACTATCGTGATTATGGAATCATAGATGCAGATGGGAATGAGGTAATGATAATGCCTGCGCAATGCTCTGTTGATGACCATAACGCCAGATTAATTGATTCTATTGGCGATTTAATTTCATCACTCCAACATCTCGTCGAAGTCTACGACAGCGAAGACGGCAAGCAATGGACAACCTCAAGCAAGAAAGAAGCTATCGCAAAGGCAAGAGCGGCGATTGATAAGGCGTTGGGTGAGTGATGGTAATGATAAAAATATTATTTTGTCGACACCAGTACGTCGAGTTATGGACTGCATGGTATCGGGTTGATAGATTCGGCGGTGAATTTGGTCAGTGGGATAAGGTATGCGTTAAGTGCGGGGTTATCCACTAATGCAATGGATTCTCCTAGTCATGCTCGTATCAGCCAACGGCAACATGGAATACCAGCAACCAACCATCATGTACAGCAAGAAGGCTTGCAAAGATGCTCAGGATGTTATCAGTCAAATGGCACCTAACAACGCAACCGTGACGGTTATTACGGCTTGCGTTTCTAGAGGAGGTAGGGAATGAGTGAATGGATTAACGTAAAAGACAGGTTGCCAGAAAGCTTGCCAAATAGATGGTCAGCGCCAGTAATTGCAATGAGCGATACAGGTGAGGTATTCAGACTTTCATGTAACGGAACTTACTGGCAAAGAACAAACGCATTCATTGAATCAGATTCGCTAGAAGTGACTCACTGGATGCCGTTAAATGAACCAGAGGACTAAAAATGCGCGAATATCTGGCACAAGACACAGCCCAATACAACCGCGATGATGCTGCTGACGCAGATGATGCGATGGATGCGCAAATCGACGAGCTTGCATACTGGATTAGCGAAGGCCTGACAATGGCAAAATTCCAGGCGTTTCTTGAGAAAGAAACTGACGGGAAAGTTAACAAGGCGATCATCAACAAGTTATTCATGGATAGCGTCAAGATGCAGGATTTAGTTGCGCAGTTCGCTGATGATGTATCGAGGATTATTGCCGAGGGAGAAGTGAAAGGTTAACCCCGCTTCGGCGGGGTTTTTGTTAAACAGGTCGATAGCTTCCACTAATGCACAGATACCCTGCACCTACTCCCACATCATTAGCCTTAACCGTTGTCCCATCAGGCTTGATGAATCGGATGCTAGTGCCTGATGTATGCTTAATAGGCACAGCCCCTTTGAACAGAGCATTGTCACTGAACTGCACTAACCTCATAGGAGTTATAGTTGTAGCTACGAACGGTAGCCCATACACCTCTAAGTCACCAGTAGCACCAGCTAGGGCGGACCATCTAATGGTTAAGTCAAAATTAACAGTCTCACCTTGCTGCCACACTATTGATTTTGTTGATGGATCTAGAGTAACGGTGCCCGCCGTGCTGCCACCGAGCAGGCTTACTTGTAAACCATCCGCAATATCTGGGTTAGTCATTCCAGGGAGGACGCGGTTTCCATAGCAACGAACACGTCTATCACCCATAGCTCCCTTTCCGGGGTACACTGGAGTGCCCCCAGTCCAGCCAACAAAGCTATTCCCTGTAATAAGAATATTAGACGCGGCCCCCCCTGTTACAATGCCAATTTCAGAGTCGGAATTTTGGGTAAGATAGATTAAATTATTAGTGACAGTAATATTATTACCATCAAGCTGTAATCGAGAACTGTCCAGCCAGCACGCATCAATGAGCGTATTACCAGAAGTTGGTTCATGTAATAGTGCTTGCTTTCCTGCTGAATACAGGTGTGTACCAGCCACAAGTCGGTTGCTTGCCCCTTTTATTCGTACACAACGTAATTTGCAATAAGAGACTGTAGCCCCTACCATCCGGTTATCATGTGAGCGGATGTATATACCAGTTCCTGTCGTAACTTTGGCAGGGAAGTCAGCATCTCCAGACGCACTCCATGAGCGTTGCTCTACTATCAAACCAATCCCTAGAGTGTGCCCACCTGATTTCTGTGCATCTGACGCATCTGTATCTATACCATAAACCAAAAACTGAGTTACACGCATGTGTTCAATTGTGGCGCTACCACTACCACCCAAATTAATACCACTACATACAAAACGACAATGTACGGCACCCATCAATCTTGGGTAGATTGTATCACGGTTGGGTGTCAACCCTCTGCCCTTACTCATATCAATGAGATAGGAATTAGGATCATGATCGTCTGGAGCAATGATTGTTAGGTTAATAGTACCGCCAATAGTGGCACGAAAACCTATGCTTGTTTTTGGGTACACTGCGGTATCCGCCACAAACTCAATACCAGAAAAATCATACCACTCCTGCGGGCCTGGGTAGCTATTCTTAAATATAGGGCAAATAGTTAACGCATATGCAAAAGCATTATCCCACGCTTCATCACTCCCGTTCTGCTCTGTCCCGGTATTCCCGAACGCACTCACGTTGATGATTGTTTTTGCAGTGTGCTTGTCTAGTTGGCCCTTAACTGTTTCCCCCGCCCCGTAACCAACCAAGCTGGCTCCAGACATCGAGGCTAAATCTGCTCGCAACCCTACATCGCCAACTAACTTCCACGCAGTATCTGATTCCCCTCCGGTAGTAGCCGGAGACGAGTTGGCCGGAACGGTTTTAGGTAGAGCGCCGTGCCATGAGTAATACAGACCGTTGCCACCGGGGGCGGGCCACATCACAGCCTTATAGCGGTCATTTATACCAAGAGTGCCGCCAGTGGCAAAATCGAAGCTGGCCGAAGTAAATCCGGCGTCGCGGAGCACTGCGGGTAGCGTTTTCTGTGTCTGCCCCGTAACCTGATTTGTTGCAAAATCAATATCCGCGCCACTGGCAACTCCGCCAGCCTTGCCAGTGATTACCTCAGCCTCGAAAAGCTGATGCTTTTTTGCTGTCTGCAAATCTTGCAGGCTTAAAGTATCGCCACAATTAGTCGCCATTATCATTCCTCTCATGAAAAACCGTTGCTAAATCCGTTGCTAAATGCGCGGCCTACAGGCTGCCCACCATCGTATTTGTAGTAATCAGGATCGTAATTATAAGCCGTTATCTTAACCGTTCTGGTATCAGATGGATCTACGGTGCTTACTATCATCATTTGAGCATTATGACGCTGTTCATTGCCAAAGGAAAACTCTGTCTTTAGCGCGCTATTACCAGTATAAATCGCTTCTTGTGGAGCTGATGTCATCACCACTTGCCTATCCATTACTCCTGGTGTAACCGGAACGCTTTGCACTGAACCGTCACGGCGCTTAAGGATTATGGAGTGGTCATCACCTGGTGTGAATTCTACATTATGCGAAAGTGTTAGCGTCAGCCCATCAACTGCAATCACATATCCATCAAATGGCGATACGCGCGATCCTTTAACCACGCTGATTGGTCTGTTTGGAACCGCAAGAATACCCTCTTCCATTGCTGTAAATTCTACCGCAACACGGTTAAGTGAGTTCTTCTGGAATCTTCGCATTGCCGCCAGATAAGCCTGCTGATAGTTACGAATACCTTTACTGTCGTATGTTTCTGTTTTCAGGCCGCCATCAGCAGGAATGGTAATGGTTTCCTTGATGTTTGTATCAGGGTCGATATATCCGAACTTCAAAGAATCAAAAGCATTGCGGTCGTTAAAGTTGCGCGTCCACTTCTCGCCATCTGGTGCTTTGCTTCGATGGGTGAATACCATCTCTGGCCCCATGCGAGGTCGTTCAAGTTCAAGTAGCACACTTTGCCCGATACGCGTAGCGGAGCAGAAAACAGCATCTGCAATGGTGCTGATAATATCCTGCATCGTTGCATCGTATGAATCGAACGTGTAGCAGAATTGACCGGCCTCAGCTTTGCCAAAGTACTGCTCAATCTCGGATTGCGTCGCCAGTAACTTATCCATGTTATCAGCTGTTAAGTTCAGACCACCAACAATCGGATCACGCAGCAATCTGATGAGTGATTGTATGGCCTGGGTGTTATTGGATAACACCGTATCAAACACGCCATTACCAAGATATTTATACAGACGCTCAGTAACTACCATTTTAAGTTGAGGTGACTTAATAGATGTTGCTCTCGCCGTCTGCTTGCGCACGGTGTAGATGGTTGTTCGGTTTCCATAGTGTGGTGTGGTGTCCCGTATCTGCGCATAGAGATTGTTATATTTAATCTCGTCAACAACCTGACCCTCATAAGCGAAATCTTTATCTGTCACGCGACGAGCGCGAACACGAACCGCTGACGGCGTTGGCAGTGTGGCGTAAATCGTCACACCAGTTTCATCTGCTGAGCGACCCGATATAGTTCCTTGCGCTGTGTAAATAGTTCCGTATGGCATTCCACTGGCATCAAGCAACTGATATTGCAGCTCTGCTGTAACCGATGCTCTTTTTTTGCTCTGGCTGCCATCATCCCTGTACATGCCATTTTCAGCGCCAATATTTGCCACAAGTCTCTCTGGCTTTATCTTGGTTATTGATACCCAGTCAGTTAGTGATGCTGCATATGTATCCTGTGGTGCTATCCACACATCATCACCGGGCTGTAACGGATGTGTTGTTGCCCCTAGTTTTTGCCATTCCGCAAGGTTATTAGATACATCAACTATAATGTCAGTCGTGCTAACAGATATTACAGGATAAAAACCGTCTAACCTTGCCACGCCTGCGACAATAATCACTGTGAATTGAGCGATATCCCCAACAGAAACAAATGAATCAAACTCAGCGTCTCCAGTTGGGTCTGTTATAGTACCGCTGCTTCCTGATAATGAAACAGTTGCCGATTCCCCTGGGTTAGTCCTGAAATCATTCTGCGCATTAAGCGTGATGCCATCAATCTCATTCGATGATGTTGTTATGTAAAGATTCTCGGTGATAGGCTCGCCAATGAGCAGCGACGGAGCGGAGTTATTTGGTGATGTGTAAGGCTCAAACACTGCAGCAGACGAGCCAGTAATTTCACTCATCAGAGTGTCGCCATCAGTGATTCCACTTGCTGGATGATCTACCGGGCCGCGAGCCACTTCATAATAACCATACTCAACGATGTTTCCCCCTGCGTTATACGCTTTCCATACGGTCATTAAGTCGCATGGGATGCTCTGCACGGTGCCGCAGATGTCATAGGTACGCTGATATGGGCGAGGCTTGTTTGTGCGGTCCGTGAGGCTGTTGTTTGGGCTTTCACCCTGCTGGTTAGAAAGGTTTGAACTGGTAGAGGGCTGCGGACTGATTAACTTAAGAATCCTCTTAGTCACGCCAAGTGGATCAAGTAATTTCCCAATGATGCCGCCGCCACCGCCAGGGCTTTCCACAATGAAGAAATCTGCATCTTCTTGCAGTGCTTCAAAATCTTCTGTTACGTCATTATCTTCGCCGATGGCGTCGATGTAGATTTTAAATGGCGTACCATCTGGAATATTGGCAATAGCAAAATCAATTGGCGAATAGCCATGAATGACTTTCTTTTCGTAGCCGCCAGATTCATCCCTGGTTAGGTGGGTAATCATCGCCAAAATTCAATCTCCGTGAATCGTTGTTTTATATCAGCCAGTGATTCAAGCCTTACTTGTTTCGCCATTCTCTCACAGTGGCTAACCATGCCGTCATAGTATACGCCAGAGTGCCACACGATACGCCCCGCCATTTTCTTACCCATTAGCACAGCGTCATAGTTGCGTGGCTCGGTCACGCGCTCAAGCCCTTTTGAGTCAGCATGACCACCATCAAATGCGTCATTAATCTGAACCGGTGATACGACATCAAACGATGGCGTCTCTATTCCTGCGTCTTTGCGTACCAGCCTGACATATTGCCAGCAGTTCATTGTGCGGAAGTTATACGCCATGCCGGTATACGATGTGATATTCATGCAAGGATACCTCGCAGCAATGGGATATCTTGCGGAGTTGCCAGCAGCCCGGTTGATCGCTGGTTCAGTCGCGGAACGCCAACATCTGCGGTAAACACACCTTTGCTTTGCGACAGAGCTTGAAGGTCGTATTTAATCGGGCCTTTGGCTGGATAACTTAAATCTGTGCTGATGAATGCCCGAAAAGTGAATACAGGCCACTCTGTAGTATTCAATGGAATGCGCGACATCTCGTCATCAAGCTGATTGCCAATATCTGGCAGCGTGAATGATGCCTGCTGGTCCATGTCGTTATTGTTGGCTGCGTTCTTCGCTTCCATTGGCGACGGTTCGAATGTCACCACCTCGCCAGTTTCAAGCGTGGCAGTTAATGGCTCATTACCAACCACAATCAGATAACGTTGAGACAGCAATGAGTGAGTTATTTCAACTGTCGTGAAATCAATCTCCCCCTCTTGATTGCTGGCGAGCTTTAGTTTGTAGGCTGCGATTACGCTGGATTCACTCATGCCTTGAACCTCATTGATTGCAATAGAGTATGGGTGTACTCATGACATCTCAATGCATCATAAACACGCTCAAAATCCACATACACAACCTTGCAGTTAGTCCATGTATATTTCCTATCCCACAGTAGCCAGGCGTCATTCTTAACTGAGTCCGGAATGTAGACTGATAGCCAGCACAGGAAAATCATTGCATCGGGTCCCATATGCGCGGGAATGTCGTTTGTGCAATCCCATAGGCCGTTAAGAAACACCCTAGCTGGTCGCCATAGCATCCAAACAGATCGGGAAGGTTAGCAGTTAAGCAAGTGTCTTCCTGAATTTGTGTTCGCTCGGCGGTTACGGTGAATGTGATATTCCAGTTCTTCCCATCCTGAGTATCAATATTGATTCCACTGGTAATCATGCACTGATGCTCTTGCAAGCCAAGACCGCTATCGAGAATCATGTTAAATGAATCAGCGCCACCATGGATGTTATTCAGGAATGACTGAAACACCTGGTTGCCAAGCGCAGAAACAATCAGTGCAACGTTGAAAGGCACTGCTTCAAAATAGGTATCGCGCCCTTGGCGAGGCAGTCCACCACCAACTGCATTGCGATAAATGTTAGAGCCACGCGAGTAGCTGTAGCCCTTATTCGTTATCGGTCTAAGTGATTGAGGGAAATATAAGTTACCCATTATTAAAACCCTGGTTGCCCACGCGTTCCGCGCCGGGATTTTGATGTTTTAGAATTGCTGTCAGCAAGTAGAGATGACACTCTTTCATCCAATGTTAGCATTAACCTGCCTTCATCATCTCTCTCAGTGGTTGCGGAATCAATTCTTCCTGTAGTGTTATTAACAATAACCACACTATCACCGCTGCTCTTATTGGCTGAATCATCACCCATAATCTGGCGCATCTGTTGAGCTGTACGCACACGGCTTGCCGATGCTGGCATGATAACCTCCGGCTTTCCACGCTCTGCGATTGTGGAGATTTGACCGGCTGATAAGTTACCGCCCTGTTCACGGGCACTCCGAATTTTCGCCACGTTAGCCAACCCAGCAGCAACAGCAGCACCAGCGGCAACCGGACCAAGAACCCAACCAACAATCGGAATGGCGGCGGCAGACTGATAGGCGGCTACGGCGGCCTGGTATGTGTTCATGATTGCATTGGCGATGGCGAAAGCCTTGTAAAGTTTATTCCCCTCTCCCAATGCGCTGCGTAAATCATCAGTAGTCTGACCCAGCATGTTGGCGTATGAGTCACGGCGTTTTTTGTTGTAGTTGCTGGCAATGGCAACCAGCGCGGCCTGATACTCTTCCTCGTTGATAATGCCTTGCTCACGATTCTTCTTGGCTACTTCTTCCTTCTGCTTCTGCTGAATGTCGAACAACTCAAGCTCAACAGCATTCTGACCAAGAATCTGTGCCATGAAGTCATCGCCTTTCTGGTCTTTCGCCATCTGGTCTTTCTTTTTCTTGTCCAGCTCTTCCTGCCTGGCTGTTTCGGCATTGAGCTGAATCTGTGTTTTGGTGTCTTCATACTGCTTAGCGCTTATCGCACCTTGCTGCTGGAACTGCGTCAGAGTATCCAGCTTCTGCTGCTCAGTGGTATTAATCTGCGCAATCTCATCACCGCTCTGGCGCTGGATGCCAGCAATGAAGTTATCAGCGGCTTTCTTTTGCGCCTCAGCCTGGCGTTCCAATGTTGCCTGCTGCTTGACTTCCGTCTTCTCGGTTCTTGCTTGTTTGGCGTTTTCTGTAGCCGTGATTCTGGCAATCTCTTGCTTTTCTTGCTCATCACGCGCTGCGTTATATGCGGCGATCTGCTCTTTTGTGGCTCCCTGCTGTTTTGCGAATCTCTCTTTGTCCTGCTCAGCCTGGAATTGAGTGAAAGCCTTCTCACCTTTATTTCTCGCTTGCAGTCCTGCAATGATTGAATCGTTGTTCGCCTTTTGCGCCTGCGTATTGCTGTTTGTTGCGTAAGTATTGCCATTTTTGGCACGGGTTAGCGCTTCTGTCTGCCCGGCTGCTTTGGTAACAACCTCAACATAGTTGGCGTTTGTGCTGTTTAATTGAAGTAGTGCTTTGTTATCTATGCCGTGAACATCAACAAGTCGTTGAGTCTCTGCTTGCAACGCACGAACATTTTCAATAGTTGGCTTACTGGCTACATCAGCCATTAACGGTGCTAACTTCTGAGCCTCTTGCCCGCTAATGCCGAAAGATTGAGACAGGTCGTCAATAAACCGTTTGGCGTTAGCTGCGCCAGCGGCGCCAATGCTCAATGATTGCGTGTAACCCTGAATGCTACCGGATGCAGCAAAGTAGACATCTGATGCCTCTTTCACGCTTCGAGTTGCATCTCCAACCGTTACAGCTATACCGGCCTGAGCAGCTGATATCTTGGCCTGCATATTAAGGAATGACTCACCCTGCTTTGTCGCCTCTACGTATGCATCGCTTAATTCATAAGCACCTTGCGTGTTCTGCTGCAATACAGCATTGACATCCTTACCAGCCTTGGACAGCTCTTCCGTAGTAGCCCTTGCGTCGCCAAGTGATTTATAAAGAACCCCGCCGACAGCAGCAGCTAGAGCAATAACCGCACCAAGCACAGCACCACCAGGGCCGAATGCACCAGCAAGCTGGGAACCCTGCTGACCGATGGCTACGAATGCTGATGTACCTCCTTGAAGCTGTACAACCATGTCCTGAACCTGGAAGCCAACTTGTCCGGCCGCATTCTTGAACTTATTCAAGCCATCGCTCGACGCCTTGCCTGTTGCCGTGTTTAGTTTGTTAACGTCTGGTGTAAGTTTATTTACTGCGTTATCAGCATTGGTGGCAGATACTGCAAAGTCATCAAGCTGCTTATCAGCCTGCTGAACACCTTCCGTCTTTACCCTTGCGATAAGGCTCGCTGTATCAGCCATTTCTCACCTCTAAATCTGGTCTTCTCTTGATTCAAAGACCGCGTCAATTCCCATGATTAGCTCTGCCTCAAAGGCGCTAATCGCTTGGCCTGTTATGTCTTTGTACGCAACCAAATCAGACCACTTAAGCATTTCTCTAGGATATATTGTTATGTTATCACTAGTCTCTTTTTGTACAAATTTTAACTCCCTGTACTTTGCGAAGAGGGATAAAAAAATGGACGGGCATTTCTGCTCGTCCGTCTGCGTTATGCGCTGCGACTCACTGATTATCCCCATCGAGATAAGCGCCGCTTCGTGACCATCTGAGATTGCATCGAACTTCTGGCGATGCTGCTTATCCACAAATAGCCACTGAGCGTAAGCGTATAACGCGCTTACTTTGCGTAGAGCTTGTCACGGCATGATTCGTGGTATTCTGAAATTTGATCCGTTAATGATGGGAACTGTTTCAGCAATTCAACCAGGGCGTCAATACTGAATTCATCCTCCATAGACCATCCGGTGACAATCTCACATGCAAGGTCAATGTTTAGTTGCTTCATTCCATCAACATTGAGGATGTTGTACTCAAGAAAGTTTTTTGTCTCTTCGCTGCGCTTCTTTAGCTCTTCAAGCTCATCATTCAGTGCGCCAATAGCGCGGTAGTAAGCTCGTTTTGCGTTAATTGATTCATTGCAATCTGGCCCGCGAACTTGCAGCCACTCACCTGAGTCTTCACCACCCGGCATGATGATAGGCATCTGGCTTCCGGTTTTGTTTTTCTCTGCAAAGTAGAAGTCTTTAAGTGACAGGCGTTTCTTTTCTTCTGGTTTCGTGCTCATTATTTTTACCTTGGTTGGCGGGTTATTGGTTTAATCGCATCACCAGGCGATAACCAATCGCTTTTCGGTAATGAACCTAGATGATGCCTAATGAGTATAATGGATTAAATTTATCGTTACGATGTAAAGTTAGTTCTTGCTATGGGCTGGTTTATAAACATAATAGTTGCAACAATAACGGAGAATAACAATGAAGATTAAGATAATTCCATCCTTGACCATCCTGGCAGTATCTGCGCTGGTAATCAGCTTTGCTTTTGGCGCACACAATGATAAGGCAAAGAAAGAGAAATTAGAGCGCCAGTCTGTAGCAGAGCAGGTATGCGTTGTATCCGTTGATATGGCTAACTCAATCAACGACGCCTTCAACGCTGGAACCTCTTACCGCAGTGTGCGAATGGCGATAATTTCAGAGCCAGGAAACGATAATTATTCAATGTCAGCAAAGGGTAAGGCTCTTGATGTTATTGATAACATTTACATCAACAAATTCACAGTCAGTCAATCTGTGAAAGCTGCATTTGATAAATGCATGTACTCGCAATCAGGCTACATAGAAGGCTAAAGAAAAGGGGCTTTCGCCCCTTTATCACGCGATAGACAGCCGCTGAATAATGATAGAGGAAAGCGATGAGTTTCCTGTTGCTTGCCCCTCCAAAGATAATGTTACTGATTCTGCACCACCTATTTCCGGAGTTGCTGCCGTCAGTTCTGCACGTTTAAGCGTGAATGACATGGCACCATCTGGCCCGCTAAGGATGGATGTCAGTTCAACCTGAGTTTCATTAAGGAACAAATCAAGCAGCGTCATGTCATATAACATGCCAGCCAGAGAGAAGGTGTTAACAGCACGACCTTTCTCAACGAAAGCAACCTCTGAGTTACCCAGTTCAAACTGCGCTGATGCGCTGTTGTCATTGGTGATGGTGAACGTGTTGATTAGCTTAAGTGGTGCCTCGCCATTGAATGCCGACACGTCGACACTTGAGAATGGCTGAGCCGTAAAGTTGGTGCTAAATGTCGAGCCTGCTGGCAATGCCGTCAATACTTCCTGCGATGTGCCAATGAATGGGAATGAACCAGTTACCATGGCGTTAACTGCCTGCTCAATGGTGTATCCGCTAATCTCAACGCCGCGAGTCACCACAAAAGCATCTGTACCGCCGCACTGGCCCTTGAACCACGTAAGAATAGAGAAGCTCTTACACTGGCTGCCGGTAAGCAAGTGTTCAGGATAGTGCAGGGATGCGGTCTCTGTTTCAGCTGTCAGTTCGTACTGAATTGCTGCGCCAGTAATCACCAGGCCGCTCAATGCAGTAACAATGAATGGCTTTGCGTTATTGCCAGTAAGACCGACGAATGCAACCAGATCGCCTACGACCACGTTGGTTAATGTGTCTGCTGATGTGAATGTTTTGGCAACCGGGTCAACGGTGATTTCATGCGTAGTTGATGCGATGACGCCAGACCATGAAGATGACAAAGCACCAGCAAGGAAATCATCCTGAGAACGCGCAGAAAGCTCAATCGCGTATTCACCGGCAACCTGTTTGTTACCAGTACGGATGGATGATGTCTCGCGGCTGCCGTCAAGCTCATTGGAAACCAGTGCATCACGTGTAACAGCAGGAACACCGCCGGTGTTGCGCAATGGCAACCATGCTGGAGACGTTGGAGTAACACCTGGCGTAACTTCTGGCACGTAGAACTGTGCAGTATTCGCGCCCTTGAAAGGAGTAATTCGTGCCATGTTATAACCTCTGTGTATAGGCGACAAAATTAATTGATAGTGGGCGCTTTGCCCATCCATTTTCTACAATCAATGGCCCCAGGCTCACAGATTGCACTTCGGCGCAGATGTCGTTGCGTGAAAAGGTGTTGGCGGCCTTAAACGCTTCGTTAAGTTTATCAGCAAGCTGATTGATTTGCGTGCTTCCTTTTGAGGAAGCAACGTTGATATCAACCTGGAATACACCAGCGCGGCGCTCAGTCCAAAACAGGTCTGCTTGCTCTGTGTCAGCCAGAAGGACATATCCAGCAAGGAAAGGTTTATCCGTGGATGTCGGTGTGTTGACGTTCTCGAATGCATAGTTAACAGTATTTGCTTGCGCAAACGCCTGGAGCGCATTATAGAAAACAACGGTTAAATCCTGAAAATATGTAGCCATTATCGCACCTTAGCGGCCTCTTCTTCGAGTAGCGTGTTGAATCTTGCTACGTTGGTTCGCACCATGCCTTGCGGGGCCTGCTGTGACCACCCATATTCTAACCGCTGAGCATATGGCAGGTTATTAGTTAGCGTTAACTCAGTCCATGCAAGCCCTCTTGACTCGGTGATAACCTTGCTAACCCTGCTAATAGCTGCTGTACCCTGCTTGCCAGTGTATGCCGTAATCTCGCTTGATGGCGTTGGGCCGAAGTTAGCAAACCAGTTATTCCTGAATCTGCCAGTGTCAACCGGGCTTCCCATGATGATGGCACTGAACAACTTCATTGAAACCTTACGCATGACAATCTCAGGGTTCTTCTTGGCCTTATCGCAGAAAGCCTCCACATCAAGCGTGAAACTCATTTTCTAATCCTGATGAACCACACAATGATATCGTCATTAACAAGTTTTGGATCAACTCCAACCACGGACCATTGCTCACCCATGAATTGAACTTTATCTTTCTGCGTTGGCAATACACTGTAATCTGCTTTTGTCACCATATCGCCAGCCTGAATTGCAGTGCCATCAATAAGCCCTGCATTCACCGGAACCGGAACACTGGTTAATGGAATCAAGGTATCTGGGCCTGTAACATCTTCACCCAAAACAGGGTCCCATGTTGTTTCACCAGCGCGAACCAGTGTAACAGTGCTACCGTATTTACCAAGCAGTCGCGTCGCAGTCCCCTGCATTTTCTTGCTGAATGCGGTGCTCATTATGCAGCCTCAAGGCGAGATATAACCAGCAGTGCCGATGGAGCTGTGCCCCATGCCGTTACGGTTGCTGCCTGCGGATACACGCCGCCAAAGTTTGTACCGGCACTGTCACGCATGATTTGAATATTTAACGTCTGTCCAGCGGAGAAATCGCGAGATACTCTGGATTCGGTCGGCACTGTTGAATCAGTTGCTGTTATTTTAGTCGCAGCAGGCGATCCATATTGTGCACCATTGACAAGGATGCGCATTAACAGGATGGATGTTCCACTTGCTCCCGTGCGCCCGTTCTGCGTCTTAATGCGTACAGCATAATTTCCAGCCTGATTAAATGTCACCAGGCCAGCAGCATTAATCATAACCGGATCGGATGCTGACTTTTGCGCAGCACCGAATGATAATGTTATCGGAGTGTCAACAGCGGCTGGGGCCTGCACTACAGTGGACGCGGCGCGTAACACCTCAACCTCTTTTACTCCGGGGTTTGCATAGATTGGCGCATCAGCCATCTGAGTCAACACGCCACGCAATGCCGCAGGAGTAATCAACCCAGCAGTGTTATCAGGAAGGTCAGCGCCAATCTGAGTGAAAATCTCCGTTTTAGTCTTTGCCATGATTAACCCCTGGTCACTCTGAACTGAAATCCATTATTACCACCCATGCACAGGATTGGCTTTAGCGCGTCCATTGCCGAGGTGATCGTAATGGTTGCGCCAGTATTGCCATTGTTGGCGTACTGAACTGTCACGGCACCTTCTACGCGCTCCATCGTGGTAATGCGCCCGTCAGTTGATGCTCGCACATCAGAGCCTTTCCCGTACTCTACAGCAGCAGCAACTTGAGCCTGAATAACCTGGGATGGAATGACGTTATTGGCAACGGGGAACCCATGAATGCTTGTGCCTGTTCGTGGATAGGCCAGCGACTGCTGTGCTGATACGCGAGTGCCGCACATATTAGGCTCTTGCAGGTCAACATACATTGCGCCATTGCGTAATGCTGCCTCCGCTTCGCCATCATCTTCCGGTAGCACCCAGCCGTATTTAGCTGCTAACGCTTTGGCGTCTGCCAGCGAAACGTACGAATCTGCATCGCTTTTCCCCGTCCCATCTTCTACGATTAACATTTCAACCCCTTGCAATTGTCAAAATGCCACCGCTTTAACAGTGACACAGCGCCCTCTTTGCCGCAGTGTGGGCAAATTCCGCGCGGACGCTTCATGCCCGTAAGCTTATCTGAAATTTTACTTGCTGTCTCTTGGGATATTATGTTACCTGGCTTAAAGCTTCCTGCGTTAGGCTTAACCGGATTCTTTGGTTTTAGCTTCTCCTTAGTGGCAGGGTCAGCAAAATAGCAGTCTCGACTACAGTATGACCTATTGGTTCGTAATCTCATACGGTACGGGATTGCCCCGCCACACCAAGAGCATGGATTTGGAGAGGCGTAGTATTCAGCGCGACGCAGATGATACCCTTCACTTCTTGGCATCCTTAAACCTTTGTTCCAAGCTTGCTGCCCAATATGTGCCTTACTTAGATTGGCAATACGCTCCGCCGAGAATTTTACCCCTCTGTTTCTCTCGGACATTTCTCTAGCCCACGCTTCCTTAGCGTATTTGAAAGTATGAGAAGTATATCTTTTCCCGAGTGGGTCCATCGCCATAGAGCGCCATGCAAATATCAATTTGTAGTTTTTATGCCACTTAGCAAGGAGCCAGTGGGCTAGGTAATGTTCGCGAGCCGTTAGTTCGACAAGGTTATCTTGAGATTCGGTACCACCGAGACATTTAGGTAGTATGTGATGCTTTTCTGTATACCCGCCAACTATACGATTCTTAGCGCGGTCCATTAATGACGTATAAATTATTGAGCAATTCATGCAATGCCCATATAGAAGATGGGGACATTGTACCATGTTATGCTGAGACCTAAAAGACTGGCCCCACATCAATCACTTCGCACTCTTGCTTCCACGCTTAACTCCGCCGCCATTATTGTGCGCACCTTCATCATCCGGTTGCGTTGCCACCAGTTCACCTTGTGCAACTTCTCCGCGCTGCGGGATAAGCTGACCATCAACCTCAACAAGACCGGTGTAGCGCTCGCGGATTACGTAATTATCATTAGCCATTTTAACCGCCTGAAAATACAGCCCCGAAGGGCTGTTAAATTAAGATACCGTAACGACAGTCTGGTCAACAAGGATATTGCCGAATGAGTCCTGAGCAACAACCTTGTAAGTCCCAGAATCTGCGGTAGTAGTCGGAGTTTTGCTGTACGTCAGATTGGTAGCACCAGCAATAGCATTGCCATCTTTAAACCACTGGATAGCATAAGGTGTCACGCCTCCAGTTGGTGCCACAGTAAGCGTTAATGCTGCCGGCGCAGTAACAGCGGTAGTGTCTGGAATGCCAGTTCCCCACGTCGGAGCGCTGATATTCTCCATGTCAATCTTTACCAGTTCGCCCGTGTCGGTAGATACGCCAGTGGTGCGACGCTTGATTACATCAACCATTTTAAAGTCCTCTGTTAAGGCGTTGCAATGCCAGCAGTGCGAAGCGCAGCCAGCAGTGCGTTGAGTTTAGTTCCTACCGCGTTTACCGCCGTGGTAGCCGATGTTGCAACTGCTGTAGCGTCAGCGCCTGCCACTGTTTGCGATGCGACATCTGGAATTGCAGGTGTCTTTTTCACGCCACCAACAACACTAGTGGTTGCCGGCACTGGCGCAAATGTCGTCGGCTTACCAGTAATCTCCGTCCAGCTTGCACTAAATGTCACGCCTTTAAGGCTTCGCGGTAGACCTTTACCTGTAACGTTTGCCATAAATACCTCTCATGAATTAATGAATGATGGGGCCGAAGCCCCATTTATCATGAGCCTTATGGCTGCTCAACGCCAGTGACAAGGAATGCGATCGGCACATGCTTGCGCTCAACCACACGATTCCAGTTGGTGGCCTGCGCCAAATCCTGCCATGAAGCAGAGCGGGAGATGGTTTCGCTGCCGTTACCGGTGATGATTGCGCTGGTGAAGGTGTAACCCAATGGATGCAGTAACCAGGTTTTGCGAGTCCATAGCGTTTCGACGCCGCCGCCGTTACCGCGCTCAGGTGCGCGATCATATTCCAGTGGCATTACCGGAGAGCCTTCGCCATAACCAATCGCGCCGTTGCCGAAGATAACGCTGATGAATTTACGCGATGAACCAGTGCCAACAACAGTCATGGAGTCATCAACAACAATGCGATAACCCTGGTAGGTTGCAAACATGGTGTTGTTTTCTGCGTCGCGGATGAAGTCGATCAGCTGGAGTTTACGCATCTGACGGTAAACGTAGCTATGGACTGCCATCGCGCCCAGCACTTCACCGGATGAACCCATCAATGCATCGCCCATGGTCTGGGTTGCATCAATGAAAGCACCAGCATCAAAGCCACCAGTAGCAGACACGTCGATAACCATGTCGTCTTGAGTGTGGTAAGTATCAGTTGCTGCGCGGTTATCGTTATAGATACCTAAAGAGGTAGCAATCAAACGACGCTGCGCCTGACGCATCCAGAAGTTATCCAGACGAGAGGCAACAGATTGCAGCGGGTTCTGGCTGGTCAGTTCAACAGTCAAATCAGCCTGGCCGAAACCTTCGTTCAGGTAAGCTACACGCGCCATCATTTCGCCAGTTTGCACATTGCGAGGCGTTGCGATGTCCTGATATACGTCATTCGAGTAGTTAGGCTCGATAGAGGTATCAATAGCTTTCCAGAATGGAATGTTAGCCAGGTTAGACGGGCCGCGAGCAATTTCAGCAGCGTAAGGCGTTGGTGTGAGAATACCAGACTCAAAGAATGCGGTCTTCTCTACAGGGTCTTGCGTCATGTATGACAGCAGTACCGGAACATTACCGGTTACGATGTCACCGATGGTGGTGATAGCCATTATTTAATACCTCGTAAGAGTTTCATCTGCCGGTCAAATTCGGCTGGGTTTGTTTTGTGCAGCTCAATTCGTTCTGCGTCATTCATTTGTGCAAAGTTAGTGGCCCCGCCACCACCTTTACTACCGCCAGCCCCGCCGCCGGTTGCTGCTGTCGCCGCCATGAGCTTCGACAACACTGGATGCTTACCGCACCACTCAACGAACTTACTTGTATCAGTAGTGATAACATCGCCATCTGCGCCAACAAATTTACGCGCGGTGTCATCACCATCGAACTCTACTTTAATGAACTGCTGTAGGATGTCAGCGGAGCCGTCTGTAAACTGGCCTTTAGTAATCACGTCTGCCATCAATCCACGCCGCTCAGCACTAAGAATGCGCTCTTGCATCTTATTGAGCTTCGCATCTTTAACGCTATTCTGTAACTCAAATTCACTACGCAGGCTTGCTTCAAGCCCTGCCAGGTCGCCAGATTTCTTTTGTGCTTCAACGTCAGCTAATCGGCGAGCTTCTGCGGCTTCATCTGCAAGTCGCTTGGCTTCCTTCTTCTCTGCAAGGAGGCGGTCGTTATTAGTTTTCAGGCCAGCAACCAATTCAGCTACTTCTTCTTCGGTATAGGTTTTGGTGGCTACTGGTGCGCCCGGGTCAACCGGCTCGCCTTCACATTTAATGAAGTAATCAGATAACTTAAACATTGTGACCCCTGGTCATTTTGTGCGGCCCTGCCGCGTTGTTGATATGTTATATCATTACTTTAATGGTGGCAAATTAGGCTAGATACTGGCCTTTGCATCATCAATCAATGAAGACTTTAGAATCTCCAACACGCCAAGCACTTCGCATAAGCCAAGCTCGCCATCATACTCGTGGATAATCTCACCAAGACGCTCAATTAACTCGCCGCTTACTGGGAATTTCTTTTCAGTACCAATGCTGGTTACTTTATTCATTATTAGCCTCTACGTGAGCCATCATGAATTTGTTAACTTCCTTGGATAACCACCCAGCCAGATATGCTAACGGCTCCTGGTTATCAACCGATACGGTAACCCCAACCCTTTCCAGTATTCTCCATGCGGCATGAATGCATTCATGGGTTAACGTGTCAGCGCAACACTCACTAACATCACGGAAAGTCAGCGCTACATAATCAATCCCAGCCGCACATGTCAACACGCTAACCTGCGCTGCATAGTTATTGCAAAAATCATCGTAGCCAAGAAATTTATTAGCCGCCTCTCTGGTTGAGAAAATGACAAATCTCACGCCATATAGTGGCGTGACTAATTCAATCCTATCTTTTAGCTTCTTCACCATTCACAACACCCCTGATGTAATCCTGCAAATAACGAATCTGTTTATCACTCGTCGCTAATTGCTCTCTGAGACGGTAATAATCTTGTCGAGAGTCGCTTGGGAGTTCGGCGGCTCCTGCATCGCCCACGCTGCCGGTTGCGGCGGTTTGGGGAACGCATCTTGCTTTGACTGACAGCCGCTTATTACCAGCACTGACATCATCACGCAGGCTGTCGATAACATTTTGTGCATCTGCTAAATCCTTTGTGTATTTGGCGTCTAGTTCTGCCGCTTTGTTTTGCTGCTCTTTCATCTTATTGATGGATGAATTGGCGGTCTTTAGGTCAGCATCGGCTTTAACGTATAGCTCATGGTAATGCTTGGCTGACCAGCAAAGAGCGCCGATTACGCAAACAATAAAAGCCGCGATTAGCAGCTTATATCTTGTTGGTATCAGCATGACAGGAACAGGTTACGCTCTGCCGTGCGACGGCGGCGCAATCCAGCCTCTACAGATGAACCCGGTGAAACCCACTTTAGAAACTCATCGGCTGCGCCTTTGGAGTCGCCAGCGTTTAGCTTCTTGAGTAGGGTTGATTTAGCCAGATTGGTTGCGCCTAGGTTGTACGTGAACGAAACCAGAGCATCGAACTGGCATTGTGATAGCGGAACTTTAACCAGATTGGAAACTGACGATTCAAATTGCTTAACGTCATTGCGCAAATACAATTCAGCCTGACCCGGCGTTACTGAGTCACCAGCCTTAACAGCGCCACCCGCCTGATACTTGGTTGTGCCATAGCCAATCGTCCACGGTGCGCCGCCTGATTTCGGATCGGGATAGGCCTTCGACCTGAAACCCTCAAACTCTTTAATTAACGCAATGCCCTTATCGCTGGTTTGCATCTTTTACCCCTGCGAATCTTTCCCAGAAGAATGTTAACGCGACTGAGCCCATTGATCCGCTAATCCCCGCCACAGCGAAAACCATGTGCAGGCTTAAGCTAGACTCAACGCTAACCAGCCCACCAATCACACCAGTGAACCCTGAAACAACAACCTGGAGAATGGCATTGACCCAGCTCCAGGTAGCCTTACTTTGCTTTAGGTCAATGACGTATCTCACCAGGCCTCCCCAGCAAGCAATACCAGCAACTATGGCCCATGATAGCCAGGTCATGCTCTCTTTATCTTGCATACGTTTCATTTCCACCCCCATCAGGGGACCTGTTCAGTTAGGAGTAATCTTAGATAATTGCCGAACAAGTCCAATTAGACTCTGAATGTCGATCCAGCGTCTAACATTCCCGTCACAACTACCATAGCCCAAAATCATTATGCAGCATAATGTTATAACGTAGCAAATTGCGCATAAAAAAAGACCCTCACAAGGAGGGTCAAGGGTAGCTTGCTGCATGGAATATGAATGACATCGAGGCACGATATCTAATAGTTTACTGGATGGACGCCACGCTACATCTTATCGGTTCACGTCTCCATCATAATCGTCACGGTCGACGGCGATTTTCCGTGGTCAATAAACTATTAGATATATCCTCGGCACTGTTGGTGATACTGGGTATCCGCCCTGTGTAGTAATTCGCACACAACTACCACGGCTCCTGTGTGCTGGTCCCAATGCCACCAAAACTACCCCTTGCCTGTTCCATCCCGCCAAACTTAACGACCACGGCAGTTAACCGCATCCAGGTAATAATCGACCTTGGTCTACATCATTTGCCTAATCTCTTCAGCGGTCAAGGAGAGTAACACCGCCAATTCAATTTACCTTGCGTGCTCCTCGCGGAGTTGAACGATTCACAGCTACACAAGAGGCTGACATGATGCGCATCAGTTTTAATTTGGTTGTGGCGGTCGGTGCTGAACTCCGACTTAATCTGTTAAGCCGTATTCCACTACGGCACCCTTAATACCTTCCGGTCTTTCCGCGCGGCATGGGAGTCTAACCCATATAGGAGCGCATCAGCCTACGCATTCACCACAACTGAAAGAGCACTCATTGCATTTAAGCCAAGCCCCGAAGGAAGAATGCTCTTACATGTTGCGTGCCGGTTACGTTTATCCGGCGCTGCGTTACCAGCCGATTCGGGTGATTAGTCCGTACTGCGTTGCCGAATGTATCTGGCGCCTGATTCAAATACTAGCCGCACAATTCCATTTATGCAACTCTTTTGTTTACTTATTTACTTCCGGCTCTGAAATCACCGCAGCTTTCGACACGGCCTCGACGCCATTGGCATCAGTTGCCACACAGAAATATTCGCCAGGCTCGGTTACTGCCAGTGAATCAGAAGCCGCTGGCACATTAACAACCTGCTTACCGTCTTTGTACCACTGGAGGTCATATGGTGCTTTGCCGCCTTTAATCTCGACAGTAACGGAAGCCTTGCCATCTTTCAGTGCGGCCGACTTCGGCTGTGTTGAAAAATATACGCCTCCAGCATCAGGCAGATATGGCACTTCGTAAACCGTGCCAGTCGCCGTGGCTGCAATGCCTGTCTTTTCACTGAATGGCATCACGTCAACCGCAGTTCCTAGCACTGATTCATCGGCAATATACACAGCTCCGATAGTATCGCCATGCACCCGGCGGTATTGCACAAGGCGGCGTGATGGGTTGTCTGCTACTAAAAAGAAACCTGACATGTTTTAACCCTCACCAAAGCCAACGGAAATGAAATCTGGATGCTCGTCGTTGTAGTGCATTATTAAATCCTCATAAGTTTATTCATTCACCATAATAGCAGTATTGGCTAGTTGTATTCATAGGGATTATTATAAACAAATAAGTTGCAATAATGGTGGCTTATGAGATACTCACTAAAGCATAGCTAAGGAGTTAATATGAATCTTTTGCGAGAGCAGAGAGTTGTTTTGTTTGAGGGTATGAGTCTTGTTGTCCCAGATGACGCAACTCATCTAACAATTGACTATTACGGTTGCATTGAATCGCATGGCTCTGAGCCGTGGAGTGAAGTCACTTTCTGGGAAGGTAACGATGAGCAGGGAATTGTTGGCATGGTATCGGAAGATGACGGTATCGAATGGATGGAATCAAAATCGCCTTTCTTCATAGGCGATCAGGATTTTAGGGGCTAATCATGGAAAACAAAGAGCTTTACGAAATAGCCGTGAGAACTAATTTCAAATCCGACAAGCGCCGAAGCGTTGAGTTCTATTGCATGTGCAGAGATGCATTGAAGAGCAATGAATTTAAGCTGAACGGCATTGTTAGATATGAAGCACCAATATCTTATGCTCATGAGAAATGGAGAATGAGAGACGACTTATATGCTCACTGGTGCGATAACACATTTCATATTCAGGTAGTGTAAAGCCCCTTTCGGGGCTTTTTAGTTATACAGATAATCAGCAACCTTCTTATCAGCCTCTGCCATCTCTTTAAGCGTGAGTGGTCGCCCGAAGCCATCTACCGAAGCCTTATTAAATTCCTCTGTCGTCATGCCAGCGTTGCGGAATATCTTCCCGCGAACAGGGCCAAGTGCGTCGTCTTGAAACCACGCTGGCTGGGTCTTGAGGAAATCATAGTAAGTCATATCCGCGCTTACCCGCGTCCCACCATCGGCACCACGAGCCGCACGTTTAGCTCCTACATCAAGGAAATCGAAATCGCTGCTAATGATGGGTGTTGTGGTTGTCCTGCAACGAGGATGGAATGGGGGTCTTGGTTTTACCTTGCTATCGGGATAAATCTTCATGCCATCGTAGTGCTTGCACACTGTCGATGTGCGCTTGTCCAAAACTGCAACAAGCTGATACCCCTCTACGATATCGCTATTTTCCTTGTAAACCTCTTGCCTTGCCTCATTTGAAACATGAGCCACAGCGGTTAACACCGTGGTCATGGCATTGCGCTGCGATATGTCAGCAAGCCCACCACCGCCGATAATATCTTTCACAATCTGGCGCGTAGTGCGACCCTGCACAAAGCCAACCTTAACGCCGGTGACCAGGCGCGACACTTCAACCTCTGACCAGTTGGATATCAGCGCATCCAGCTCCAGCGGCTTATCATTTAGCTGTAATGGCTGGAAGTTGATAGCAGCCCACACCTGATTTGGCGCAGGCAGCGTAAAGTTGGCCTCGACATTCTTTTGCAGAGTATCGACATTCCAGTTCGTTTCGTATTTAGCAATTTCTTTCAGGTCTTCGGTTAGCTGGTCATTCCAATCGCCAGTGATATTACGCAAAGCCTTGTCGAGCGCCTTAAGCATCTTCTCAAGCGCCACAGTCTCACGGTCGTCGTCACCGAATGCCAGAACTTTGGCCTTGATGGCGGCCTTCATCTCTTCGATGTATGGAATAACCTGGTTAGCCTCGCTGGTTGCGAGGCGTTGCAGATAGACCTGATGGCTGATGAATGCGGAGGTTAGGCTCATTTCTTGGAATCCCTTGCAATCATCTGAGCCTTTCTAATTTGCATCTCAACAACAATCATTTGCAGTCTGTTAGCTAGTTCAATCATTCTGTTCACTTGGCCACCTCATCACCTTGCGTCTGCTGCTCTTGCTGCGCCGACTTCGGAATTGCAGTTGTTACTGTGGTTGATGTGCCGGGAATTGGCAGTGGAGCATTCTCAATTCCGTCGCGCAGCTCATCATCAGTGAAGTCCGTCACGCCAGATTTGCGCATTGCAGTCCACATTGCCTCTACTGGAGCGTAACCACCTTGCACCAGTGCAACCCATTGAGCGATATCCTGCGCCGTCATAGGCTGCAAGAAGAACTCCATATTCAGTTTGAACTCAATGCCATCAACAGGCAGTGACATCATCTGCGCAACCCACACCAGCGCATCCTGATAGGCCATGCTGACGTTGCGAGCAATGGTTGCCATGACTGATGTATCGGCGCCGCGCTGCAAGCGAGCTGACTCGGCGGTAATCTGCTGGCTCGGCGTGATTAGCTGCGCACCAATCTGGACGGCCTGCAATTCTTTGTCGAGCATACCCTGACGGGCTGCTGTGCTTGCTGATGCCTGGAGTAGCGCCGCACTACCGCCAGCGCCAAGCCAGATGCCACGACGAGCACCAAAGATAACTCCATCAGGGTTTAGTTCTTTCCATTGCTCACTCGATACAGTGTCGCCAGGTGAAAGCGTCAACATCACCTGCCCGGTAACAAAGATATTCTCTTCGCTGTCAGCTGAGTTGCGGAAGTGACCGATGTTCAATTCAGACAGTGGCAGTAATGGTGCGTCGTCAACGGTTGAGTCGTTGTTGCTGGCACCAACAAAGGTAAATGGAATCTCGCCTTTGGGTACCGCTTTCAGGTCTGGATAAATCGTGATTACCGGTTCAGCCTCGCCGCCTGCATCCTTGAATTTGTAGATGCGTTGGCGATAGTCGCCGTTCTCGTCAATGTCCAGAACGCGATACTGCTCGCCGCGCTTGGTTTCGAACTCGTTATCATTCTCGAAGTATTCCCACGTTTCGCGCAGGACCACCATCACGACTTTATTTACCGACCCTACGCGCTTCAATCGCCAGTTGATGACGTTCTCTGCCGTATAGAATGCGATGACCGGGTTAAGCAATCCTGCATTCTGCTCTGACATCGTGGCGACTGCCATATCAGGGGCGTCAACCAGCAATCCACCTCGACCAAGAGAATCAATCTCCATCAGTGTATCTTGCGCGTGTTGCCACAAACCAACGCCTGAGCCATCACAGTTGTCAATCAGGTAATCCATTGCGGTAGGAAATGACTGCTCAGGGTCTTTGCGCATGACGCTCCCGACCATACCACTGAGCGTGCGCTTGGTGAAGTTGTAGCAGATTGCGCCGTCACGGTATTCTTGTTGACGTAGTGCGCCGTACTTCTCGTCCTTCTCAATCTTGCCCACGTCACGCAGGTATTCTTTTAGCGTACCAGCCACAGCGTGGCGGACTTTCTTCCAGCGCCATGCATGTTCTACATACTGCGGGTGGAGCGTTTTTACACCAGTGAATGAATCCATTATTTCCTCTGCGCTACGGCGCGAATATTTGTTCAATAATAACTCGAAATAACCGAATAGTCATTTGCATCGAATGAGTTGATAATCTCACAGCTAACAACAAAAGGGCATTCAAATGGCAGATACCACAGGTTGCATCAACAGAATCGTTATCAATAACCTTACCAGAAACAATGTTGAAACTGGCGAGGTATGGACTATCGACTCAGCAATTACGCGAGAGTATGCAATTGGAGACAGTGCAATTGAGGCTTGCAGGGTTGTCGGTCAAATCATTTCATACCTAATTGGCAATAATGCAAACCTTGCTGGCGGCGGCACTCTGAAAGAAAGTAATTATGAGCCTGGTAAGCTCCAGATTTTACGTGACGCACAGAAGGACAATCAAGCATCACTTAATGAATTGATTGCCCAGCTCAATAAGATTAAATCAGCATTGACGGATGTAGAGTAAACAAAAGGGGCTAAAGCCCCTTTCTTATAAGGCGAATTGGACTGCAATATTCATGATTTGCTTATTGCTCATAGGATACAAGTAATCCACAAAATAACCAATCGCCGTAGTGATGTGCTGATATTGGTTCTTCTGGTCTTCCTGGAATGCTGACCCTTCCTGTAGCTGCACGGTTGCAAGCCCTTTATGACTCCATGGTGCAGATACAGGATTAACGAATAAACTCACCACTTCATGCGCTGATTTAATCTTGGCTCGCACTGCGTTCTGGCGGTCTTTAATTGCCGGGTGAGCCTTCTTAACTCTGCGCTCATACGTCCAGCCATTGGCCTTCAACACATCTTCAATGTCGTTGTAGTCTGAGTTATGCCCGTGCTTTTCACCCGCTCGCCCTGCCGGGTCTCCGTATATCTTCACATGCTTATTCTTGTGATTCTTGAACTTCTCCACGAACTCGGACGCAGACTGCCTTGATACCGCGCTGATAAGAACGATTTCATCAAGTATATAGATGTCGTCATTACCACGGATAACAGCCACTGATGAAGATAGCGGCGTAAAGTTCTGGTCATGCATCCAGTGTAGTTGCTCATGTGTCTCAATCACTGCATCAGTGTAATTCAGCTTCGAATAGTCTTCGTATATCTTGCCGTTCGCTGTCTCGAATGACGCCCTGAACTCCTGATTGTACTGCTTCTTACTCATTATCTTGGCAGCCTCTGCCGCCATCTCCGGGAATATCTCTTCCGTAGTCCAGTGAAACTTCTTGTACTGGTCAGACACGCCAGCATCTGCCGCCGTGCACAGGTCGTAATAATGGTTAAGGCCATCAGGCACACCAAGCAGCCAGCACCATGCGCGGTAATCAGGTCGTGTTGGGTTAACCGTATTCAGTGCCGGGTAAATGTTTGCTTCCCATGACTCAGGCTTGATGTCTGCGAACTCATCAATGCCACCGCCCGTCCATGGTATGCCCTCGATGCGCTGCGGCTTATCCAGCCCCAATACGTGAATCTCTGAACCATTAGGCAGATAGATGATCAGGTCTGATTCAGATGGCCTGCGGGCGTGAGTGCATGACAGCGTAAACTTCTTGAGGTCATCCCAGAATATCTTCTTGGCCTGCGCGTGAGTTGGCGCGGCAGCGAAGTACATGCCCACAACTTTGAATGCCTGCTTTACCAGAAAGCGCTTGAATCTCTCCGTTTTGCCAGAGCGTCGCCCAGCTGGAACCAGCGGAAAGCGGATGCCATCAGATACCGCCTTGATTAAAGCAAGCTGCACAGGATGGTCTTTAAGTGGATACCATCGCGCCGCCTGTCGGTCTAGCGCGAAGTTGCCAGATGTGACTACCGCTGTCATGACGGCATTCTGTCGATAAGCGTAGTGATTGCGTCAGCCAGTGATTCTGCGCCGCCTTTCTCTTCTTCCTTCACGAATGCGTTAACGCTGATGTGCTTACCAAGCAACTCAAGGTTTCGTAGCTTATCAGGCCACTTAATCTTTTCGATGATCATCTCGATAGGCTCATCTTTACCCTGGATGATTTTCTTGATGTCCACACCGGATATTGAAGTGCGCCATGCTTTAGGCCATTCAAATAGCGGCCTGAATGCGCTCATGTCATCTTCTAGGATGTCGAGTATGTCGAGGTCGTCTATTTCCTTAAAGCGCCGAAGGACGTATCCAGCGTCGATTCTGAACTCTTTTTCAGCCACTTCCATCTTGACGGCTTGCAATTCGGCTATTCTTAGGCTCACATTCGGCATGTTATGCGTCCTGTGGGCGTCAACGCCTTGCTTTGCAATATCCATATTCATGCTATACCCGGCGTGCTTTCTAGCTGCAACTTTATCACCGCCATTGCGAACCACTTCTTGAGCGTATCGCTCTTGCTTATCAGTTAGCGCCCTCATTTCTTACCGCCTTCACCCCACCCGAATACAGTCTGAAATGGGTTAATACTGATGCAGCTAGACCATAATCCCTTAGCCCAATCCCCTATTGCCTTGCACTTTGCTTTTGATTCGCCATAGCTAACAACCGTAACTGTTCCGTCCCTCTCAACGCATAACATTACAACGGCCTGATAGTCATTGGCCTTCGCCAACACCTCCGCATCTTTTATTGTGTATCGTTCACTCATCTCTCTACCCCTGGCATTGAGTTAGCCCGACCCAATCGGGCTTCTTGTAATACTATAACATTGGAGTTGCAGAAATGAAAAAGCCCCATGAAGGGGCTGATTGTTAATCTAGTGGTCGCATACTCAGCAGCACATATCCATCCTTAAATGCCGACAGGTCTGCGACATGAATCACCATGCGAACCACAATCTTTCCTGTGTATTCCATTTTTGATTCATCCCATTCCTTTAGTTTTAGATAGTCACCAATCTCAAAGCCTCTGTCGTTATATCTGATTTCAGCAAGCTTTTCTTTGTTCACTACGGGCCAGAAATGCTCTGGCAAAATCTTTAGTTCATGAATCATTCCCCACCCCTCAGTTTCTTATCAAGCTCTTCTTCAATCTGCTTTAATCGCTCAAGCGTGTCTTTGTTCTGCTCTATGCACTTGCGCACGGTAGCGAGAATGTCGCCTGTTTTTCGGTGTTTGTTAAAGTCCATCAGAATAACCACGCTAATAATTTAAACCATCCGCAAGTACCAACCGCACCAAATGTAAGTCCCACACCAACCAGCATAGAAACCGAGAGGATTGCCACAACGTTAGAAAGATTGGCTTTCACGTTAATATATTTGCTGCTCAATTTCTTTTGCAGCGCATCGCGCTCATTGCAAGCGTGAGAATACTTCGAGTTGACTTTATCCAGTGCCTTCTTGCTGCCTTTGGCGTTTGCTTTTAGCTGCTCTATTTGCCGTTCTAACTGGTTAATTCTTCCTTCCCTGTCGCGTCTAAATTCTTCTATTGTTCCAAGGTAAGGTGGCTCTGGTTTTATTGTTTTGCATCCCGTCATCTTCAACCCCTAAGCCGCAGCCCATGCCACGACTATCAATGTAAACATTCCGATAAGGCTGACGAGCAGCCCGTGAGTTATTATTCTTGCCATTATTAACCGTCTATCACCTTATTGAATATTGAATCCATATCAGCCCATCGCTTTGATGTTGTGCCGCATTTATTCATTGTTGCGGTGTAGGTGATGATATTCTCAACAATAACCATTTTGACGTTGCTTATTGTCATTCTGCCTTCCGTGGTGAATATCTCGTCACCTTCTCGCAGTAATGCCGCTTTCGTGCCTTGTGTAATCATATATCACCTCAATCGCACAAGTGGCTGTGCTGGTCGTCGATTTGCTGCTTGCATCCGCACAAGGTGCAGGCGTAGCTGCCTAATTCATATGCGTGAATACCTGATACACATAGTTGATTGCGCGGTGTATATAGGTTGATTAGCAGTGATTCGGTTGACTTCTCACCAACAACATAAGTCACATCACTCTTTAGCATTCCGCCCTGGCACTTATTCAACCCATACCGGTTAATCACCTCCCTGCGCCTTTCCTGCTCCGCTGCAATCGACTGCTCAAGTCGCGCAATCTTCTCGTCGATTTCCTTAATTTGTAGCTCGCCGTATGGACTTAGTGTGCGCATGTTGCACTCCTTTTCGTATTCGTTATTGGTCATTTTGTTTCAGCATCGCGGCAATGCAATCATTCCACCCATTCTTGTATCCAGAGTTGACGGAAGTGCAAAAATCATGAGCTTCCATTTTTACCATTGCCTGTCTAATGCATATTTCATCCGGCACCGTCACAGCCTGGAGTGGTGGGGCTGCGTAGAGTGGGATGTATGACGGACTATCAGCACAGTGCTCATGGTCGTTAGATAATCCAACGCTACCAGTCATCTCGAAAACTGCTTTATTGACGTAACCATAGACCTCCTTACTCGCCTTCCGTCGCGCCAACGCCTCACGCACCAACTCCATCTGCTCACCGCGAGTAAGCCCATTATCAAGCGGCTGCCTGATGAACAACTTAAGCCGCTCATCACTCAGCGCCTTCTCTAATCCCATGCGATTGGTAGTCATAGTTCCTCCGGTTGGTACTGTTCGAACCAGAAAATTACTGGCTTCACGATTACTTCCACTAAACCGAATCTCTCTGCGGTGCGGAAGTTAACGCTGTACAGCCTGGCGCGCTCGGCTTGCGCAGTTATCTGCTCACGAAAAACTTCAACGGTCAGCGTGGCTTTAAAAAGATTGCATGGCGCGCACGCGGGAAACATGTTTTCCAGCACGTCATTCTCTGGCCGCCAATGCTCACCGCTATAAATTATTTTCCGAGTGCCGTTTGCCTGGCGTTCACCAAATTCCCATTTACGTAAAGCAGCTTCAACATGGTCTGCATGCCAGCCCTTTTCAGGCAGGTGACAGCCGCAATACGCGCACCGGCCACCAAATTTCATTCGCAGCTCTGCGCGTTGTTTTTTGGTGATGGCCATCTCACTCACCCTCCTTGCGCGCTGTATATCCACTATGTTTATTAGCGTCGTAATTAGTAATCCACGGCTTTTCATCCAGTTCACCAATCAAATAACGTATGCGATCAGCTTCATAGCGCACGCGGTCGGGGTATTCAGATCTGTCAATGGTGATTCCCGCAGATAAACACTCGCCTTTACGGTGAAGAATTGCAGTCCAGTTTGTTTTGCCGTTCGATTCCGGCATAGCACCATACCAAACGGTAAGCTCAACACACTTCCGCTTCATCTCTGCCAGTTCATTGGATAGCTGCTCTTTGTGGTCATACAGTTCGCTGTACTGGCGCTTGTAGGTGTCATGCCACATCGAGCCGCATCCGTTCGGGCAATGCTCAGGCACGCTTTCACCTGCATAGTTACCTGTAGGCGTCACATTGATATGGGTGCGAGAAAAATCACACTTAGGGCAACGCATAACGCCGGGGAATTTAACCCCAACTTCCAGTTCAGCATTGCGCTTCTGCGCCTGCTCCAGCGCCGCTATCAGTGCAAGGACGTTTTTAGGGTCGCACCCAGAAACAAACTCAGCGTTACACTTCTCAGCGAAATGCCCCAACACATCCTCCTTAGTGAAAGAAAATGGCCCGTGAGTAATTCCATTGAACATTGTCGATGTTCTGCGCCATGGCCCCGGCGTCGCTCTCAAAGCCGCCTCCTTCATATCCGCAATCAGCGCTTCTATTCCATTATCCATTGCTGGCCTCCTCATCTTCAATATCGCAGAGTGCATCTTCCACATCCGAGCCGCGCAGGTCGGCGAATGCTTCACACGCCATACGCCAAACAAGTTGCTCTTGTGGGTGCGGTGATTCGTAATACTTGAACCCTGGGCTATGGCTGTAGCCCATCATGCAATAGAACTTTCCAGCCAGTTCGATTGCTGCATCGACAAGTTCACGGTTACTCATTCGCACATCACTGTTAGTGGCTTCGTATGCTGGGTTAGTCATGGGTGGGTTCCTTGCGAAGTTGCTTTGCATACCACTCAGTTAAGGTGATGAACTCTTGGTTATGCTTGATATTCATATCCGCCATGAGTTTGAACATTTCTGCGTACTTATCCACGCCCTGCGCCTGAATGTTTGCAATGGCGGCGTCGGTGGCTGGCAGTGCACGTTTGCAGCAAAGAATTTCGAAAGCATCCATCATTGCGCCTTCTGGGTATTCTTCCTTCTCAAAGAATGCATCAAGTGCTTCCATCATCGCTGGCCCGCCTGGCTGCGGTCGGTATTCTTTTAACTGCGTATTTTCCGCAGCCAGCGCATCACGCTGTTTCAGTAGCGCGGCGTAGTCTTCATAGCTAACGTATGCGCCGTTATCACAATGACCAACCTTTCCATCGTAACGCTTAACATTCATAATCTTCTCCATACATCGTCACCATGACGCCTTTGATTTAATGTATCACTGCCGCTATTAATTGCAACTTATTTGTTTATGTTGTGCGTCGAAAGATACTCAATAACCACGTCGTGACTAATCTCAACTTTTGCGCGGTGCTTTTTAATTCCCTTTGTTGTCAGGATGAGATTTTTTGCTGAAATTGCAGTGCTTTTTATGTTCATAATCTTGCCGAGTAATTCAGGTCCGCATGTATTGAAATGCTTCGCCACCAGTATTTCTTCGGTTAATGTCCAGCGATGAGTTCGACCACTCAAACCAAGATAGCAGGCGATTCCTCTAACCTGATTAACTGTCATGTTCAATATCTGGCTTATTTCTCGGTTTGATAGCATGGGGTCGCGCTGATTATAAAGCTCGGCAACCCTTGATTTCATTTCCTCAGTCCAGTGCGTGTACCCGTGACCACGAAGTAACTTAAACTCAAGCCCGATGCGAATAGCGCGTTTTCTTACTGCCTGATAGCTGCGCTTCATTTCGATTGCGGCCTGTTCTGGCGTGTGAGTCTCAACGAGCCGCTCAAGTACCGCATCCTCTTCCGGCGTCCATCTTTCTCTGCGCTGACCTGGGAGTATCGGCTTGAACTTTGCAGGCTCTGCGCGTTTCTTTTTTATTGGCGCAGGCACTGGAGTTGGCTTGCTTATAATTCCGGCCTTGATGAGGATGTCATTTGCGAAAGACATTACTTACTCTCCTTGTGCTGCAATTCCCCAATCTTCCACCCTGACATCGCCGTAAATGCATGAATACGAGCCTGCTCAGGTGGTAGCCTCATCATGTCAGGTGCAATGACGCTCATAATCATCTGGTCTGTACCGCCATTGGCACCAAATGACTTTGCGGCCTCGCATAAACCTTTGAGGTTATCTCGCGCCTCTTTCACTGCTGACGGCTTAACCTTGATGACGGTAAGCGTAGTTTCGTTGCTGTCGAAACCTGACAACTGCAATACATGCTCACATGTTGTTTTCTGAGTGAAGGTGTATGACTCAGTTGCCGCCGATGCGCTCCCGCAGAAGAATGCCAGGATTGCGGCGGTGATGTGTTTTAGGTGTTTCATTTTCATTCCTCAAATGCAGCAATTATTTCATCAATGCAGTCATCGACCTCTTTGCAACTTCCGTCTGCGCGTGATGTAGCGAACTTAACATCATCCTGCGTGTAGTTGAGTGCGGTGAATACTTCAACAAACGTTTGTGTTACCGCAGCATATTGGTGCTCTGTGGTAATTCCTGCGTAACTGCAAGCGAATGCATCGCGCATCTTTTCTTTTTCATATTGATTAATCATCTTCATTTCCATGCCGCCCGCAGGCGGCTGTTATGTTACTTAGCATTCAGTGGGTTAATATACCGATCACATCGACCATGACCTGCGCCGCCTTTCGGTCCATTCCATGACCAGCCTTTGTCGCTAGTCGAATTCGACTGCGCCGGTTGCTGCTTCTGCTGCTCCGTCGATCGTTGCTTTGTTTTGTTGCTCATGAATAACCTCTGATTCGTTTACTTCTTCAAATTCTGCATTAAGTGCATCGCTGCTGGCGTATGATTCGATACGCGCCTTATGACGTCCGTTCATCTCAATGATTAACGCCTTCTCTGCATTCCAGATTCCACGCTTCTCGAAATCTTCACGGATGCTTGTGCAGGTTTCTTTCAGGCGCTCCAGTGTGTTGCTGTTCGCCATTGATTGCTCAATAACCTGGTAATCAACGCTTGCGCGTGTTTGGACTGGAGTTACGTCGCGCTCGCTTGATTTGATGCGGTCAGCTTCGTCTGGGTCGATTACATCGGCAACCCCAAACGCGATACGGATACATTGAGCCAAAGATTTGTTTCTCAACATGCGCTTCTTGAACTTCTTCCATGCCGCACTATTTGGCTGATACGCTTCATCCATATATTCCGTAGTGCATACAGGGAAGTCGCGGCCCTTGATGTGAATCTTTGTAGTGACGGAAATCAATTCCTTCCCGTCGAAGTTGTCCACAAATTCAACGCCATTGAAATTAGGCTGGCGGTTCATCACTTTCACAAAGCCATCAAACCCGATAATGACCTGCAACTTACCACCACTAACGAATGCATGACCCTCTCGAATAAATGGGTTTAAGTCGTACTTTGCAAATATGCTGGATACAACGGTCATTTCTGCGTTGGTTGCGGTGGCGCCGTGCTGCGCCTTTCCGCTAATAATCATTCCCCGCAGGACTTCCGCTACTTCTTCGGCTGTTACTCCAGTGCTATTTGCGATAACTTGTAATGCTGTGCTCATGCTTTTCTCCACTTCGTTTCGATAAAAGCAATGTACGCCTTAATGATGTGCATTGCAACTTTTTTGTTTATCTTTTTAATGTCCACGCAGGCCGCTTAACAACTTCAATATCAAGGCTGCTGCCGTATTCTTCAAATTCACGCACCAGCTCTAAATCAGCAAGGTATTCGCTGCGACCGTCATCAACCCAATCAACTGGAAGTTCAACCACACGCACAGGATGGCGGCCTATACTTCGTCTCTCGCCGACAGCAATGAATACGAAGCGCGGATATTCTCCGGTTAGCTGGTGGTATGCATCCGAGTAGAAAGCCGACTGCACGTGGTATCGGAACTGGTGAATAGACTTTTCGAGATGGTCCATATCACCGACCTTTTTCACATCACATAGCATCGGGCCGAAATGCTCAATATCTGGCATTCTATCAGGGCGAGATTTTAGCTTTATGCCGTCGCGTGACCAGAAGATACTGGCCTCTGATTTTCCACTAACAGTTAGCAGACTGCGTGCAACCGGATGCGCCAGCACCGAATCCCGCATGGCGCACACCAAATCATATTCACTCGCCGCCATGATGATGCGACCGCTACTCGCCATGCTTTCACGGAAGTGCTCTGCACTCGCCCGGCCTGCCGATGACCGTAAATCATATTCAGGCTGGCGAATGTATTGCGCTGCGAACTCGTCAGGCTCCAGGAGTGCGCAGTGGAGGTCTGTCCCACGCTGCACTGCTTCGCTTCCGTCGCTGGGTGCGTTGCGTGACCATTCAATAAGTGCGCTGGATTTGTGTATTAAATCCAGATCGCTTTTGGAGTACGCCTTAACAGCGCGGTACTCGGCATTACTTAACGAACTTGTTATTGAAGCCATTTTAAAACTCCTTCATTGATTCAATCTTACGCAGCAATCCAGAGAAGAGATCGGGGTGAATGCTGTCGCACGTTTCTTTATGCTCATATGCAAGCTCAATCTTTTTCTTGTACCAGGCTTTATGCGCTGAAATCGGATCATCAAAAAAACCAAGTGGTAATCTTTTTGAGCTTGATGATATCTGTGACCTGAATTTTTGTGATTTTTTATCAAAGTTAACGCCAATCATGAAGTCTCCACGAAACCGCTTCCTTTCAGTAACGAATGAATTTATTTTTTGCGGTATGAAAACACATCTATCAGGTGAGTATATGGTGTTTCCAGCTAAGATTATGTCTTTATCTAAGTGCCAGCCATATTTATGGTTATGGTCCCACCACAACTTGAAATATGAGAATGAAAGCCACTCGTTGCACACAGTGCATCCAATGTAAGTAGGTTGTTGTTCTTGATAATCCAATGAATAACATCTTCTTAGCATGTTGTTCCAACATACGTAAGCAGAGTGCTTAAGGTCTGCTCCTGCATGCTTAATGCTCGTTTTATATTTTGAGTCATTTTTTGCAACTCCAAATACCAAATTTGTATTAATTCTTATTCTTGGCATTGATTCAAGCATTGCGTCAATATCTTGCTGAAGCATATTAAATCCTAAAAATTAAAACCCCCGACAGTTGATGCGGGCTACGGAAAGCCACCTGTCGAGGGTCTTAAATCGTTCCGTTCTGTTTGTTGCGCTTTTGGCGCTCAATCAGTTGGTGCATCACTACCTTCTGATGTCCTTATTATATAGCGTCATCATTAATAAACAACTCTAATGTTGGCAATGAGTCCTTTGGCAATAGCAGTTATTACCGACTTAGCCTGTTCATCATCCAGGCCTACGTGCGCAATAAGATCTGCAAGAGCCGCACGATTTACGGAAATTCTGTGCGCTTTATTCTCAGCACGCTGTTGTTCTTCATCCTTCCGACGCTGAATCTCAAGGGCGTGCTGTTCTTCGGCATACTTTTTCGCATTATCTGCCGCAATTCGCTCTCGCTCTTTAGCCTGAGCCTCTGCAAGTTCTGCATCCTTTATTCGCTTCGCTTCAGCATCAATACGCAACCTTTCTGACTCCTTAGCTTCCTGCTCTGCTTTAAGTTGCGCAAGGCGAGCGTCATCAGATTTTCTTTTTTCATCCAGCACTCGTTGCTCTGCGCGTCGCTGTTCTTCTTCACGCGCTTTATCTGCGGCCTGTTGTGCAATGACGCGCTCGCGCTCTTTCTGCTCGTTTTCTTCGGCTTGCTTGCGCAGGCGTTCCAGTTCTGCGGCTTGCTGTTCTGCTTTCACCAGGCGCTCAAGCGTTACGGTAGTAGCTGCTATTGCACCATCAACGCTTGCCTTGGCTTTTTTGATGAGTTCAGGCCAGAACGTGGTTTCTACATCCACACACTTAGCCTCAAGCTGCCACATGCTTACTGCGTGGCTCTCTATGCCATCCGTTGAGCAAAGACGCACAATCTCATCCATGCGCTCAATAATCGCGTCCTGTGGCGCTTGCGCTTCGTTTAATGGTGCCAGCGTATCGGCGTGAAGTTGCTCAAAACGCTCTTTGCTTTCACGCGCATTCTTTTCAACCACTTTCGGAAGTGCCTTAATCTCACGTAGGTAGTCGCGCATCGGCTTGTCGATTGCCGTCTTGCTGCTGCTGATTTTGGCTGCCAGTGACTTGATGTGCTTGCGGCCTTCCACGGTTTCGATGTCAGGAACATGCGCCTTAACTTCTTTCTCAACCTTGGAGTAAAGTTGTTCCAGGCTTTCTGCGGTGTACGCAACCGGCAATGCGGCCGCTGGTGATTCGTTAAGTTCGGTGCTTAGTTCGGTGTTGGCGGTCATTATTCTTCTCCTGTTGCTTTCTTTTTAGATTGTCTCTTTTGTTTTGCTGACTCTTTGCACTTCCTGGAGCAATAAACCATATCTTTTCTACTGCCCTCCATCAGTGCCGATCCACAACTTACACAAGACCTGCTTTCGTCTGGGGTGGTTTTCTTCTTCTCTCTTGCGTCAAAATATTCTTTAACCTCATCAAAGTTCCACAGTAGTGGTGGTTTGCCACTTCGCTTAACAAAGTAAACTGCATTCCTTCCGTTTATCGCCTCCAGTTGTGAAGATCGCATAGCTGCCTTTGGAAATTCTGAATCGTATTGAATCAGTCCATTAACCGTGCCAAGCGATTTACCAAACAAAGCTGGCATATCAATTCTTTTT
>X285_Short_beaked_Echidna__coassemble_400_pt1 | contig 43094 bp, 42 predicted proteins | sample X285_Short_beaked_Echidna__metabat2_high_PE_005 | metagenome-assembled genome bin X285_Short_beaked_Echidna
TTTTTCTTGTTTTGGGGTGTTGTGGGGGAAAAGTTAGAAAATTAAGCTTCGGTCGTTGCCGATTAAATCGCGGTATCTTTACGCAAAAGAGAGGTGAAAAAGCTTTTCACCTCTCTTTAATATGGAGACACAATATTGAAATACTATTACTCCCAATCGAGAATAACTTTACCACAAAGTCCAGATTCCATTACATCGAATCCTTTCTGGAAGTCATCTACCTTGAAGTGGTGAGTGATTACTGGGGTAAGGTCAAGACCTGAAAGAAGCATCTGCTCCATCTTATACCAAGTTTCCCACATTTCACGACCATAGATACCCTTAATGGTGATTGAATTGAAGATAATATCTGACCAATCGACAGTAGTGGTTGGAGGAAGTATACCGAGTTGTGCTATTTTAGAACCCTTGTACATATTGGCTATCATATCGCGGAAAGCGATAGGCGAACCTGACATTTCAAGACCCACATCGAAACCACGGATGCCAAGTTGCTCACGAGCAGCCGCTACAGTTTCACCTTTAGTAGCATTAACTGTGAGTGTAGCTCCCATTTTACGAGCTATATCAAGACGATAGTCGTTAAGGTCGGTAACTACTACATTTTTAGCACCTGCAAAACGTGCTATGGCTGTAGCCATAGTTCCGATAAGACCTGCACCTGTGATAAGCACATCTTCACCAAGAAGAGGGAAAGAGAGCGCTGTATGAGTAGCATTGCCAAATGGATCCATAATAGCAGCCATATCGTCGGTTACTCGATCATCAAGTTTAACCACATTAGCTTCGGGAATAGAGAGGTATTCGGCAAAAGCACCATCACGGTCAACACCTACACCTACACTATTTTCACAGATATGCATCTTGCCACGACGGCAGTTACGACAATGACCGCAAGCTATATGTCCTTCGCCAGTTACACGATCACCAACTTTGATATTCTTAACTCCTGCTCCGACTTCTGCTACTATACCTACATACTCGTGACCAATGGTCATAGGAGTGTGGATAGTTTTCTGACTCCACTCATCCCATTTATAGATGTGTAGGTCGGTTCCACAGATAGCTGTTTTACGTATTTTAATAAGCACGTCATTAACGCCGACTTCTGGGCGTTTGACATCTTCCATCCAGATACCCTTACCTGATTGTTTTTTTACTAAAGCTTTCATAATATATATGATTTGCGATATTATTTGATTACGCCAAGTTCTTTACCAATCTTGGTAAATGCTGCGATACATTTATCAAGATGTTCACGATTGTGAGCAGCTGAAATTTGCACACGAATACGAGCTTCGTTTTTAGGCACAACTGGATAGAAGAAACCTGTTACATATATACCCTCTTCTTGAAGACGAGCAGCCATTTTCTGAGAAAGTGGAGCATCATAGAGCATTACTGCACAGATAGCAGATTGTGTTGGTTTGATATCGAAACCTGCGGCGAGCATTTTGGTACGGAAATAGTCGGTATTCTCGTGAAGACGATCTTGAAGTTCGTTAGTGGCATCAATCATCTCAAACATCTTCATAGCAGCAGCTACTACCATTGGAGGCAATGAGTTAGAGAAAAGGTATGGACGAGAACGTTGACGAAGAAGATCGATAATCTCTTTTTTACCAGTAGTAAAACCACCAACAGCACCTCCAAAGGCTTTACCAAGAGTACCTGTAAGTATTTCTACTTTACCACGGAGGTTGTGAAGTTCAGTTACACCACGACCTGTGCGACCAACAACACCTGCTGAGTGAGACTCGTCCACCATTACCATAGCATTGTATTTAGTAGCAAGCTCGTATATTTTGTCAAGAGGACAAACATTACCGTCCATAGAGAACACACCATCGGTTACTATCAAGCGGAAACGGCAATCTTTAGCAGCTATCAGTTGCTGTTCGAGGTCAGCCATATCGGCATTTGCGTAACGGAAACGTTGTGCTTTACAAAGGCGAACGCCATCGATAATAGATGCGTGGTTGAGAGCATCGGAAATGATTGCATCTTCTGCCGACAAAAGAGGTTCAAAAACACCGCCATTAGCATCGAAACAAGCGGCATAAAGAATAGTATCCTCAGTACCAAAGAAGTTAGCAATGGCACGTTCTAAATCTTTATGACGATCTTGAGTACCACAAATAAAACGTACTGACGACATACCATAGCCACGCTCATCCATAGCATCTTTTGCAGCCTTGATTAGGGCAGGATGATCGGCAAGACCAAGATAGTTATTTGCACAGAAGTTGAGTACAGTTTTGCCTGCAACAGTGATTTCTGCACTTTGAGGAGAGCAAATTAATCGCTCTTCTTTATACAATCCTGCTTCTCTAATTGAATTGAGCTCAGCAGTCAGATGTTTTTGAAAATCGTTGTACATAATTAAATATATGATTTAAAGTTTTTAATATTCAAAGTAATAGGTAGTTCTAATACTGCTCTACATATAAATATCTTAGATTGAACCGCCACTAAACAGAAATAGCACGAGGCAAAACTTTCAACACTTGATGCAACTGCTCCATAGATGATAAAACTACTCCACTTTCGCCACATTCACTGGTTAATAATTCATCAGGAAGAATACCAGTATTAACTGCAAAAGTAAAGATTCCAGCATCAACAGCCGACCGCACTCCGAGTGGAGCATTTTCTATAACAAACACTTCATTAGGTTGTAAACCAGACAATTTCAACGCTTTCTGATAAGGTTCTGGAGATGGTTTGCCATTTGTAACATCATAAGCAGTTATCATATTTGTTTCATTGAAATATGCTGGAAACCATTCATTTAGCGTATTAAGCAATGTGTGTTGTCCTGACCCCGTAACCAAATAGCACTTCAAGGGTACTGATGCCAAATATTCCATAAGCTGAAGTATATGTGGCACACGTCGCACCTTATAAATAGAAGCAAATGTTTCTGCCTTGTGTTGATATACTGTTTTAAGTTCCTCTTCGGTAGCTTCTCGTCCTTTATATTTTAAGAAAAAAGTATCGATAGTATCTTTTCCAGTTCGCCCCTCGTTAGCGTATGCATCAACGGCTTCAAAAGGTATACCCTGTTCTTTAAGCACTGATGTCCAAGCCTCTGCATGAAAAGGCATAGAGTCGAAAAGCACACCATCCATATCGTAAAAGACGGCTTTGGGGTGAAATGTAGTGTGCCCGTGAGAGGTGAGGTATTTACGTATTGTTGCTGTTAAATCTTGTTGCTGTTTCATTGTGCAAAGGTACGAAAAGTGGGTGGTATGGCAAAGGAAAAAAAAGATTATTTTCACACCGCAAAACATACAAAAATAAGCAGAGATGCTATTTAGCTATACTTCTCTGCTTATGTATTTTATGACAATAATTATACGTTAATTAGATTTCAAAATCTACATCAACATCGTATTTTTTAGGTTCTTCTGTCGCTCCATCATTATAAGAAAGAGCATCGTTAGGTCTATCGTAACGGGGATTATGGAACTCTCGAATATCCCGAGCACCATTGGCTTCATTATTCTTATTTATAAAGCCCACTATTTCGTTCAATGCATCGGTAAACTTTTCAAAATCCTCTTTATAGAGAAATATTTTATGTTTTTCGTACGACACTGCACCATCTTCATCACCACTATATTTCTTTTTGCTTTCGGTGATAGCAAGAAACAAATCGTTGTTTCTGCTCTTCTTCACATCTAAATAATAGATACGTTTTCCTGCTTTAACCGATTTTGAGTAGACAATTTCTTGTTCACGACGGTCGTTTCTGTAATCTTCCATTTCCACTTCGTATTATTTTAAGTTATTATATTTCATATAAATGTAACTACTTTTCTGCACTAAATCTACCGCAAAAAAAGGCAATAAAAACTGCAAAAACCATACAACATATATATTAAGCGCAAAGTTGCGAAAAATAATCCATACCACAAAAGATTTACCTCTTTTTTTTCGACATTTTCAGAAAAAAAGGACTAAGTTATACTTCGCTAAATATTTTATTTATCCGAGTATTGAAGTATGAATTATTATTTGTAACTTTGCACCGAAAAGCGATTTTCAGACATTTCCAATAACAATAAGATGATAAATAGGGCGTTACTTCGCACAAAAAGTGTGCAAGTGCTTTACTCAATGTACGTAAAGCAAAATTTAGATTTGACATTAGCAGAGAGTGAAATAGCTATGAGTGCTCAAAAGTCGTATGAATTGTATCACTACATTATGCTATTAATGATTGAGGTACAACATACAGCTCGTATTCGCAATGAAGCAATTTTCAATCGTCTTGGCGAAAATCGAGGAAAGGAGGCTATTGACAATAGGTTTATAAACAACAGGTTTATCCAGCAATTAGAGGCAAACGAAGAGTTGCAAAGCCGTGTGACAGACGAAAAATTGTCGTGGTCGGGCAAGCAAGATGTAGTAAAAAGCATATTAAAATCGGTACTTGAATCGGATTACTATGCCGAATACATTGCCAACAAAGAAGACAACTATCAAGCTGACAAAGAGTTGTGGCGCAAGATATTGAAGAAAGAAATTCTTGACAGTGAAGATGTAGAGAAAGTTCTCGAAGACGAAAACTTATATTGGTATAGTGGTGTAGACTTGATTGTTGAGTTTATAATCAAGACCATAAAAATGTTTGACAGTGAAACTGGTAGCGAACAGCCACTTCTGCCAAAATTCGATACTGCAAAAGGCGAAAGTCTACAATATGCCATTGACATTGTAGACCAGGTACTTCTTCATAGTGCAGAAAGCGATGAGGTTATAAAATCGCATCTACAAAATTGGGAATTGCATCGTGTTCCAATAATAGATCGTGTGATACTGAAATGTGCCATAGCTGAAATGACAACTAACCCAATGACACCAAAAAGCATAATCATAAACGAGTATGTAGAGATAGCTAAGCATTTTAGCTCTCCAAAGAGTGCTAAGTTTATAAATGGTGTACTTGATAAATTAAAATAAAACCTCCAAGGGGAGGGGTCTATTTTAAGCATCTAATAACTTTTGAAATAATTTTACAACCCAAAATAAACAAACAATTATGAATTTGATTTTGTTACAAGCAGCTACAGGTGCTGCTGATTCAGGCAGTGCTATGTGGATGAACATAGGTATGATTGTACTGATATTTGTGATATTCTACTTCTTTATGATCAGACCACAATCGAAACGTCAGAAAGAGATAAAAAAGTTCCAAGATTCACTCGAAAACGGCAAAACTGTAATAACATCTGGTGGTATCTACGGCAAAGTACGTGAAGTAAAAGACAACTACATACTAATAGAGGTAGCTGATGGAGTAAAAATACGTGTTAACAAAAACATGGTTTTCGACTCTCCTGAGGATGCCGCACAGCAAGTTGCTGCAAAATAAATATGAATAGTCAAGATTTCAACACAAATCTGAAAAATAGAACTAAAAAAGTTGCCACATTCTTCAAGTCGAGAGATGTGGTAACTTTTTTATTGTTTTTACTCCTTGCTTCAGTATTGTGGATACTACACAGCAGTAGTACTAAACATGAAATGCGGTCAAATGCCATAGTGCAATACGTAGGGGTGCCTGCCGAGGTGGTTCTTGACAAAGAACTACCAAATAAAATCAGTTTCACACTATGCGATGATGATAAACCTATATGGAATTACATATCATTCTCACTTGACACGATAACAATAGATGTAGCGACATATTTTGCAACAAACGAAAGAAATATAGAGATTTCGTATGATAGAGATTTACGTTTGGCAGTATCGAAATTTTCCCCTACAGCAAAAATCACTGATATTTCTCCAAACATATTCTCTACCACCTACTCTCGCTTAGTATCGAAAGGAGTTGGCGTTAAATTGGCTAACGAAATAAAGCTCAATTCGCAACTTATGCTAACCGACTCTATTCACATAGTCCCCGACAAGATTACAGTGATTGGCAAAAAAGAGGTAGTAGATTCGATAGATGTCATCTATACTGCCCCAATAACCGAAGAAGTTACACAGAGTAAATCGATTCGTGCCGAAATAGTTTTGCCTAAAGGAGTAAAAAGTAACAATAAAATGGTATCGATAGTAGTTGCCACTGAAGCAAGTACCGAAAAACGTATGACACTACCAATTTCTGCCATTAACGTACCTGAAGGAAAAAGACTACGTACTTTTCCAAGCGAAGCTGAAGTAGTATTTAATGTCGGACTGAGCAATTATAACAACATAACAAACGATGACATAACAATAGTAGTTGACTACTCCGATGAAATTTGCAATGGTACTTCGGTACTTCCGTTACAAGCCACAATGCTACCATCTGGCATTCAACGACTACGAATTATACCTAAGGAAGTTGAGTATATAATTGAAAACGAAGACTAAACTGGTGAGGTTTATGACAAAACGGATAGGAATAACAGGAGGTATTGGTAGTGGAAAAAGCGTAATATCGGATATATTTCGGCAACGAGGATATATAGTTTATGATTCTGACATCGAAGCAAAACGACTGATGTGTAGCGATGAACGCATTATCAAACAGCTCGTAGCTCGTTATGGCAATGAGGTGTACGTCGATGGAAAATTGAATAAGGAGTTGTTGGCAAATAAGATGTTTGGCAATCGAAGCGAAGTGGAATTTGTTAACGGAGCAGTACACCCTGTGGTGTTCGAAGATTTTATCCGAAAATCGTATGGCAAACCAATTATATTTATCGAAAGTGCAATCCTTTACGAATGTGGACTTGATATGTTTGTTGACAAAGTAATAACTGTTGAGGCTCCATTGGATGTAAGAATTGCACGAGTAATAAAACGAGACAACACTACGGCAGAAAAAGTCCTTAAGCGCATTGAGCATCAACAAATGACGGACAACGAAGCTGCCAAACAAGCCAATTGGGTAATAAATAATGACGGAATAGAAGAGTTAACTCCTCAGATAGACCGAATATTAAGTGAGATACTATAGAATGAACAACGAACAGAACGCATACAACAATATACAACAAAAAAGCAGTTTATATATACATATAAACTGCTCGAAAACATTGGGGTGGCTTATGGGAATCGAACCCACGACCTTCTGGACCACAATCAGACGCTCTAACCAACTGAGCTAAAGCCACCATTTTTGCTTTTGCGACTGCAAAGGTACAACATTTTATTGAAACGCACAACTATTTTACAAAAAAACTCAAGATTATTTTTTACTATGGAATACTTTGCTGTAAATGAGGAAATTGAGCAAAAAATCAAACATATCCGCCGCGACATTATGCTATCGATGAACGGCATATGTACAGAGAATATGAGAAATTCGGGATTTACATATCGTCAAAATTTCGGAGTTGCACTCTCTCGACTTCGTGAAATAGCAAATAAACATACGCCTAATTACGATTTATCTTACCGCTTATGGTTACTTCCTATTCGGGAATGTAAGATTTTAGCCACTATGCTCTGCCCACCAGACATTATGGATAGCACTAAGTTACACCAATGGCTAAAAAATCTTGACAACCAAGAATTGGCAGAAGTAATAAGTATGTATCTTTTTAGTAAAGCACCACATCTGAGGGACGAATTTATTACATTATTGAAAAGCGACAATTTTTTCTATCGTTTAACCGCAATACATACTATTTCTCGTATTGTTATGACATTAGATATAACTACATTGGTCAGCGCCATAGACAACGTACAAGGCTGCGATATGGACAATATTTCAGCTACAAGAGCCATAGAATCGCTAATATTTCAAGCTAATGAGCAACAATCTGCCACTATCGATAGTAGTATAACAAATTTAATAACCCGAATTAAAAGCTGCGGTGGGCGATATGCAAGTCAAATTCAGACAATAGGTTAGATATTAATTTTTTACATTACATATTCATCTCCAATATATATACCTTTTTGCAATAACACTATACTTCACTCATAACTATGTACCACTTCGGATTAATTGGACATCCAGTAGGTCACTCACTTTCAAAAGAGTGGATGACTAAACGTATTGCCGAATTAGGTATTGATGCCGATTACAGAGCAATTGACTTAATAAATATAACCGATTTCAACGAGTTATTGCACAAGCAGCAATGGAGTGGACTTAATGTCACCATTCCATATAAAAGAGCCATTATACCATATCTTGACCATCTATCACCCACTGCTCAAGCCGTAGGAGCAGTCAATACAATAATCTTCTTGCCTAATGGTCAACTAATTGGCGACAATACCGACGTTGTTGGTTTTCAAACCACACTAATACCACACCTTGCCAATAACCAACATTATCACGCTCTAATACTTGGTACTGGTGGAGCCAGCAAAGCTGTGGAATACGTTTTGTACAAATTAGGTATTGACTACGCCAAAGTATCTCGCAACAATATCGATACCAATACTATAACATACGACCAATTGACCAATGAAATGGTATGTAGCCATCATATTATCATCAACACTACCCCACTCGGAATGTGGCCCAATACAAATGCAGCAGCCGCTATACCATATCATTCACTAACACCGCGACACATCTTGTACGACTTAGTATATAATCCATTAGAGACACTTTTTCTTCTGCAAGGCAAGGCACATAACGCCACCACAATATCGGGAATTGATATGCTCTATGCACAAGCCGAAGCCTCACTTCGCCTTTGGATTAATGCTATAGACACTAATTTTTCCAAGTAAAAACACGCTCAAAACAAGAAGAAAATACCAACACAAAGAGCGTAATAAACCAAAAAAAAATAGTAACTTTGCGCTGCAAAATAGGCTACATAAAATAACATAATATACCAAAGCCCATAAGAATGGACAAGATACGCAATTTCTGCATAATAGCTCATATAGACCATGGTAAAAGTACTCTGGCAGACCGATTGTTAGAAGCTACACAAACTATCCAACAACGCGACCTACAAGCTCAGGTATTAGACAACATGGACCTTGAACGAGAGCGTGGCATAACTATTAAAAGTCATGCTATACAGATGCAGTACCGATACCAAGACACCGATTATACCTTAAATCTCATTGACACCCCGGGACACGTTGACTTTTCATACGAAGTTTCTCGTTCTATAGCAGCTTGTGAAGGCGCACTACTTATTGTTGATGCCACACAAGGCATTCAAGCCCAGACCATCTCTAACCTCTATATGGCTATAGAGCACGACTTAGTAATTATCCCCATTATGAACAAAATGGATATGGATAGTGCTATGCCCGAAGAGGTCGAAGACCAGATAACCGAACTACTCGGATGCGATGCGTCTGACATCATACGTGCATCGGGCAAAACTGGTATGGGAGTACACGAAATTCTGAATGCTATCGTTGAGCGTGTACCTGCCCCAGTAGGCGACCCCAACGCACCACTTCAATGTTTGATTTTCGACTCGGTATTTAACTCATTCCGTGGCATTATAGCCTACTTCAAAATAGTAAACGGTACAATTAGCACAAACGACTTGGTAAAGTTTGTCAATACAGGAAAGGAGTACGAAGCAGGCGAAATAGGTGTATTAAAACTTGATATGTTACCACAACAACAGCTTTCGGCTGGTAATGTAGGATATATAATATCGGGGATAAAGACCTCTAAAGAGGTTAAAGTGGGCGATACCATAACTCACGTTAAATCACCTTGCGACAGAGCAATTGAAGGGTTTGAAGAGGTGAAACCGATGGTATTCGCCGGTGTTTATCCTATCGAAACCGAAGACTTTGAAAATTTAAGGGCAGCTATAGAAAAGTTGCAACTTAACGATGCATCGTTAACATTTGAGCCAGAGTCGTCAGCAGCGTTAGGGTTTGGTTTCCGCTGCGGTTTCCTTGGAATGCTCCACATGGAGATAGTACAAGAGCGATTAGACAGAGAGTTCGATATGAACGTTATAACCACAGTGCCAAACGTATCGTACAGAGTGTTCACTAATAAAGGCGATATGATAGAGGTACACAACCCCTCAGGACTACCCGACATTACCGAAATTGACCATATCGAAGAACCATACATACGTGCATCGGTCATAACCAGTGCTAACTATATAGGTCAGATAATGACCCTTTGTCTTGGCAAACGAGGCGAACTTATTAAGCAAGAGTATGTATCGGGCAACCGAGTGGAACTAATCTACGATATGCCACTTGGCGAAATAGTCTTTGACTTCTACGACAAGCTAAAAAGCATATCAAAAGGTTATGCTTCATTCGATTACCATACCAATGGTTTTCGTCCCTCTAAACTCATTAAGCTTGATATACTCCTTAATGGCGAGTCGGTAGATGCCTTGTCATCGCTCATTCACTTTGACAATGCCTACACACTCGGACGACGTATGTGTGAGAAACTGCAAGAACTTATACCACGTCAACAATTCGATATAGCTATACAAGCTGCAATAGGTGCTAAAATTATAGCGCGCGAAACCATTAAAGCTGTTCGTAAAGACGTAACTGCCAAATGTTATGGTGGTGACATCTCGCGAAAGCGTAAACTTCTCGAAAAGCAGAAAAAAGGTAAAAAACGTATGAAACAGATAGGCAACGTTGAAGTGCCTCAAAAAGCATTCCTTGCAGTACTAAAATTGGACTAATAAATAAATAACAATAATCTAAACAACCAATTTTTATCTAAAATCTATGATGTTACTTAACGCAACACCGCCGATAGAAGTGCCGTTTTGGGCGTCTATCCCATTTATCATTATGCTGTTAATGATAGCAGTTAGTCCATTAATAATAGAAAATTGGTGGGAGAAAAACAGAAATAAGCTTGTGATAGCAGCTCTGCTAAGTATTCCTACTGCCTATTATCTTATTAGTTGTGGACTATCTGAAAATCTTGGGCATCAGATTTTTGGCGATTATTTGCCATTTATCGTACTCTTAACAGCATTGTTTGTCATCACAGGTGGCATACACCTTAGTGGCGACATCAAAGCAAAACCCATCATTAACACTCTGTTTCTTGCTATCGGTTTTGTATCAGCATCATTTATGGGTACAACAGGAGCAGCTATGCTACTTATCCGCCCACTTATTGAGACAAACTCTCAACGTAAGTACAAGGTGCATACCATACTATTCTTTATAGCATTGGTAGCTAACTGTGGTGGTCTTCTAACTCCACTCGGCGATCCCCCCTTGTTGCTTCTCTACCTTCGTGGCGCATCGTTCACTTGGTTCTTCCACTTATTGCCTATGTGGCTTTTAGTTGGTGTTATACTTTTAACCCTCTACTTCCTAATAGATAGCTATTATTACAAAAAAGAGGATTGGACAGCACTCTCTGCCGACAGCCGCGAAGTAAAACCATTGAAAATATATGGCAAAATAAACTTTCTTTTCCTTGCCGGTGTTGTTGCAGCAGTAGCATTTGTCAACCCGGATCTTCTTCCTGCAATGGCTGAAGAAGATGCCCCATGGTGGATTAAATTCTTCCGCGAGTTGATACTTGTTGGTCTTATCATTATGTCGCTTCTTAACACTAAGAAAGAGGTACGCGATATGAATAAATACTCATGGCGTCCAATCATTGAGGTTGCAGTGCTATTCTTGGGTATATTCGTCACAATGACCCCAACACTACTTTATCTCAATCAGCACGCTGGTAGTCTCGGACTTACCGAACCTTGGCAATTCTTCTACTGCACCGGTGCTTTGTCATCGTTCTTAGACAATGCACCTACAGCAGTTGCATTCCATAGCGTTGCCACAGCGTTGCCACAAGCTGCTGGAGTAAATATTGTAGCAGGTATAGCCGAGCCTATCCTTGAAGCTATAGCTCTTGGTGCTGTACTCTTTGGTGCAATGACCTATATTGGCAACGGACCAAACTTTATGGTAAAAGCTATTGCAGAAGAGAGCGGAATAAAGATGCCTTCATTCTTTGGTTATATGCTTAAATTCTCGTTCATTATACTACTCCCAGTGTATGTATTAGTTCAGTTGATATTCTTCTTCTAAACACTGACACTATTGTAGTAATTAGCTAAAATATAAATGGAAACTTACTAACAATTAGTAAGTTTCCATTTTTTATAAGTCAATAATCACTTCAAATTATTATGCCACAAAAGAAAGCTCATAAAGCTACAACCAATAGGCAACGACGAAAACCTACAGGCAAAGCCACCACAAAGCGTAACTCAAAAAAGACAGTTATGACCGATGCACCAGCTACAAAAATCGTTGTATGGTGCGTGGCAATAGGTATGGCTATAGCATTACTCGTTATTACAACATATAGATATAAAATAGCTAATAACAAACAAGTAGAGCCTATTGAAACCGCAAAATCTACCTGCGCAAATCAAAAGGATAGGTAACGTATTTTACATTAGTCAGGCTACGAGTACAATGGTCTAAGTCGCCATCTTTGGTACAATAGCCAACAACCACCTTATCAGCAAGGTTTATTAATAATCGGTTGCGGTCTATTGCCGATAAGCGAGTTACACAATGTTGGTCGTTGCAATGTGTACCCACTAATAGCCTTCCCTCGTCTATAGCTCGTTGAAAAGGCTGAGGATACGATGAGGGCAGAGACGTGGCAAGCAGCAATATTATAGGTACACGTTTAACCAAGAGCATAGCAAATATCACTTGTTCCATTTCCGACTCGTTACCACACAATATGCAGTCGTCAGTAGTAGTTTTCAATGCCCAACGTTGGATAATAGGCGTCAAACTGCGAGGAGTGAGTTGTGAACATAAAAATGCCGTTTTTTCTCGCTCCAATAATTCGAGGTTACCAACCCAACGTATCTGATTATTCACCAACACAGCAGGTTAGAGTTATGGGAGGTTCGATAAAACCACTCTCACCCTTTACCAAACGGTTAAGGTATTGAGGCGACCATCCCATTATTTCAGCAAAATCTGTCTGACGACCACGTGTCTTATACTTTATTAGTTCCAATAATCTATTCTCTATCATAGTCTTATTAGTTAGTCTCAATATAGTCCTTTCGTATATTTGCAGAACTCATTTCGGGTAAGGATAGTGCCACGGCGAGCTAAGGTGTCGAGTCCGTACTTGAATGGATTGATAGGGTTATAGTCGGCAATGGTCAACTCCACTCGATAGAGTTTGTCTTTGTGGCGTGAGTTTCGTTCATTGAGTTTTGCACTCATATCTACTATCTTAGCCTCTTTATCTCTGTAAGTGCCTTTTACTTGGTGGCTGTCTACAACAGCCAAATATTTCACCTTTTGGAAATTTATACCGCTCATAAGCAGTGCATAGCCCGAAACAAAACACTTAGCCTCGCCATTTATCAATGCCGATGGGTTATCGTTTACATCACGGTCTACCATACTAAGCAGATAAGCCCCTCCGTAACCGGTTCATCGGTATACTCCAAACCTTTTTGAGGGATAGCGGTCTCCAATAGCGTTTGGAGTACCTCTTCATCTTCGAGCCACTTACGTATCTGGCTTCGCAATGCCATCTCACTACTATCGGGGTTGACAATAATCTCTCCATTTTCGGTAAAAAAATAGGGGAGTATTCTCGCACCCATTATAATAGAATTGTATGTCGTAAATTGCGATTTCAAATTTTCAGACTTCGCTACAATTCATTAGTCTTTTAGATATATATTACAACCTATAGTTACTATTTCGTTACAAGTTATCTATCCGATAGTTTATTTCGGCATTAATCTGTTTACACCAATAGTTGTTGATATTTGCTTGTGCGGCATAGCGGCCGTAAGAGGATGCAATACTTATAGCCTTATTAATAATACAAATAAATATCCATATATCAATACCATTGCAGCATTTTTTTTGGCTTAGTAATTAGGCAACAAGTTGTTGCCTAATTACATTACTTATACAGCACTTCGGAGGAGAGGGCAGGGAGGGTGATGTAGATTACATCGTCTTTGATCTCGAAGGGGTGAGAGAAGAGGGCTTCAAAATCAGTGCAGTCGGCTGTTATCCACTTTGTGGACAGTGCCAAACGACAAGTAGAGGTGCTGTTGTTTATGGCTATAAACGATACGTTATCGAAATACTTTCGGCAGTAGGTCATAGTGCTATCGGTAGTCTCGATAGGTAAGAAATCACCGTAAGTGAGCGACATATTGTTGTGGCGCAGATGATTAAGGGCTGCCACATTGTTAAAAAGATGATTTTCTCGTTCGTTCCACCCCTCGAAATACATCATACGCCGGCAGTCGGGGTCGTTGCCACCAGTCATACCCATTTCGTCGCCATAATATATAACAGGTACGCCGGGTATGGTGATGTTGAAAGTGTGCAGTAGCGATAAGCGGTCGTAAGCCGAGGAGTCGGTAATACCAATTTCGCGAGTCCAGCCTGCCACCTTAGCATCTTCGCCAACGGCAATGTCGCCAGAGGCAAGAGCCATAAAACGAGGTTTATCGTGATTGCCAGAGATATAGCCCATAAGGTTATGCACACCATAGTAGTGTAGGCTCGATTTTAGAACATTGGAAAGGCGTGTCATAGTACCGCCACTAACACCATTGAAAGTAGAAGTAGCCTCGTCGAAAACATTAAAGTCGAACTGTCCAGAGAGCATACCACTATTTACGTACGACTGCATAAGTTCGGGGCTGCCATACGACTCGCCAATTTGATAAAAATTACCTTCGGGATCGTTCTCTTTTAGACGATAAGTAAGCAATCGCCAATAGTCTTCCGACACGTGTTTACAAGCATCGTGGCGGAAGCCATCTATACCAAATTCCGTAATCCAGAACATTGCCGAATCGATCATAGTGTTTAGTACTTCGGGGTTGCTGTAGTCCAACGAAGGCATAAAAGTATCGAACCAAGTGGTAAGGCGTTCCTCATCCCACAGCTCTACATTCATTCGTCCATCGGGCAAATAGAGCGGTGTGGCATATTCGGGGTGAGCCTGATAGAGGGGGTGTTCTTCGTGAACGTGGTTAGCAACATAGTCGAGCAAGATGTTAATGTCGTGGTCGTGAGCATCGGCGACCAACCCTCGTAACTCGTCATTTGTTCCAAAACGGAAGTCGACCTGCGAACTCGATATAGGCCAATAGCCGTGGTAGCCTGCAAACTTGGTATTAGCAATATCGTTGTAGCCGTATGGCTCTAAAGGATTTTGATTGAGAGGCGACACCCAAAGGGTGTTCACACCCAAACGTTGGAAATAGTCGTCATCGATCACCTGACGGATACCTGCCAAGTCGCCCCCCATATAGTCGGCTTTGGGGTTAACATCGGGGCGATTCATTGGGCGGTCGTTACCTTTGTTGCCATTAACAAAACGGTCGACAAGCATAAAATAGATAATTTGCGAGTATTTGTCGTTACGACTTAGGCTACTTGCATCTGACACTACTCTACCCTCATCTATAGGTACTAAAACCTGATTACTAACGCCATAGCGATTTGCCACCCATAGTCGGACATATGAACGGTCAATGTCTTGGGCTTCGGTTGGCACTTTAACAGTCAAAACATTATCTACGAGCGTAACAAAACGTTCGTCGAGACGCACATTGTCCCAATAGAGCCATACACGATCAACATCGCCATACATAGTTACCGAGAACTCTTTTTTCGACAACTCCCGAGTAACAAGACGAGGAAAGAGTTGGTCGTAGCCATCGACCTGCATAACCGAATTAAACTGACCATAGCCGTTGTCGACTTTGGCAGGATTTGTAACATCGTGGCTTTGATTGCCATCGATGCGCAACTGGTAAAGGTATGTGCCGGGGCTAAGCAGAATGTCTACAGCATACAAGCCATCGGCACGAAGTTGTAAATCGGGGGTCATAGAAGCCACCCAGTTGTTCATTTGCCCGGCAATTTGCACACGAGAGGGATTAGTACCATGAGGGTCGTAAGTGAAAGTATGTATCTTTTTATCGCTCTTTACCAGAGGCAAAGAGTATGCTGTGCCGCCCACCCAAAACTCTAACGAAGCCATAGGAAGAACCTCTTCACCACAATACAACTCAACAATGTGTTTATCGTCGGAAAGAGCAGCCACTAACCATTCATCGGTAGTGGTAACAGAGTCGACATACTCGGGTATCATTATATAGTCGGTTACCACAATTTGGCTTGGTCCAACAGGGATAGTGAGTAGAGTATTCATACCGACACACACCGCAGGATCGGGTATCTGATCCAATTTAGGGCGACCACACGAACAGAAGAGAAGAGTGAGAGAGAGGAAAAATAATATTTTTTTCATTCGGAATGTTATTATTATAAAAGTGCTTACCATATTAATCTTTTTCGCCAAAAGCCAAATCGCCTGCATCGCCAATACCTGGAACTATGTAGGCGTGTTCGTTGAGTGAGGAGTCTACAACAGCACACCACACATCTACATTATCCTCGTGGATATTAGCCTTTAGATATTCGATAGCAGGCTCGGCAGCTACAATACTGGCTATAATGACACGTTTTGGTTTTCCCTTTGTGAGAATGGCGTGGTAAGCCAACGACATTGACGAACCGGTTGCAAGCATAGGGTCGCATAGAATGACAATTTTACCATCGATACGAGGCGAAGCCAAATATTCGATATGGACATTGAAATGCTGCTCATCGGAATATTTGCGATAAGCCGACACAAAGCAATTTTCGGCACGATCGAGTACCTGAAGCATACCATTATGCATAGGCAGTCCAGCACGAAGGATAGAGGCTACAACTATATCATCGGCAATAACACGAGTATGAGCAATGCCAAGAGGAGTTTGTACATCGACAGAGGTATAGTCAAGGGTTTTGCTTATTTCGTAAGCCATCATAGAACCTATACGTTCTAAATTGGTGCGAAATCTCATAGGGTCGCGCTGAATATCAACACTTCGTATTTCACGAATATAGTTATTTATAAGTGTGTCGTGGTTGGCAAAGTTAGTGAATTTCATAAATAGAAGTCTAAGTAAAAATAATTGATCTAATGTAGACTATATAGAAAAAAAGGTTACAAATAAGCCTAACTTTGGCTTATCTGTAATCTTTTTATACAATTAGCAATTAACTATTTTGCGGAATAAGTTTTTCATATTCACGGCATCGCCAATAATATGGTGTAGTTGGTCGATAGCTACACGTTGCTGTTCCATAGTGTCGCGATGACGGATTGTTACACAGCCATCATTTAGGGTGTCGTGGTCGACAGTGATACAGAAAGGAGTACCCACAGCATCTTGACGGCGATAGCGTTTACCAATAGAGTCCTTTTCATCGTACGAACATTTGAAATCGAATTTAAGTAGGTTCATCACCTCACGAGCCATTTCTGGAAGACCGTCTTTTTTAACAAGAGGCATTACGCAAGCCTTAACAGGAGCAAGCACTGCAGGCAATTTGAGTACAACACGGCTCTCGCCACCCTCTAACTGCTCTTCGGTATAAGCGGCAGAGAGTATAGAGAGGAACATACGGTCGACACCAATCGAAGTCTCTATGACGTATGGGGTATAGCTCTGATTTATTTCGGGGTCGAAATATTTGATGTTCTTTCCTGAGTACTTTTCGTGACTTGACAAGTCGAAATCGGTACGAGAATGTATGCCCTCAACCTCCTTAAAGCCGAAAGGCATAAGGAACTCTATGTCGGTAGCGGCGTTGGCATAGTGAGCCAACTTGTCGTGATCGTGATAGCGATATTTATCATTGCCAAGACCGAGAGCTTGGTGCCAACGAAGGCGGAACGACTTCCAATACTCGAACCACTTCATTTCATCGCCAGGACGAACAAAAAACTGCATCTCCATTTGCTCAAACTCACGCATACGGAAAATGAACTGGCGAGCTACAATCTCGTTACGGAAGGCCTTACCAATCTGACAGATACCGAAAGGCACTTTCATACGTCCTGTTTTCTGCACATTGAGAAAGTTAACAAAAATACCCTGTGCAGTCTCCGGGCGGAGATATACTTTCATTGAGCCTTCAGAGGTAGAACCCATCTCGGTAGAGAACATAAGGTTGAACTGGCGTACATCGGTCCAATTACGAGTACCAGAGATAGGACATACTATTTCGTAGTCGAGGATAATTTGTTTGAGTTCGACAAGGTCGTTAGCCTCCATAGCGGCAACAAAACGAGCGTGCAGTTCTTCGCGTTTGCGGATATTTTCCATCACACGAGCGTTTGTCTTGCAATACATCTCTCGATCGAACGACTCGCCAAATTTCTTAGCCGCCTTGTCGCACTCTTTGTCTATCTTCTCGTCGAATTTAGCCATTTGGTCTTCGATAAGAACATCGGCACGATAGCGTTTTTTAGAGTCCTTATTATCGATAAGTGGATCGTTAAAAGCATCGACGTGACCAGAAGCCTTCCAAATAGTTGGGTGCATAAAGATAGAAGAGTCAATACCCACCACATTTTCGTGTAGGAGTACCATACTATCCCACCAATACTGTTTTATATTGTTTTTCAGTTCTACGCCATTCTGACCATAATCGTACACAGCAGCCAAACCATCGTATATCTCGCTCGATGGGAATACAAAACCATACTCCTTACAGTGAGAAACTATCTTTTTGAAAACATCTTCTTGTGAAGCCATAATATATTGTATTTTAAGTAATTACACATAGTACACTGCGCTGCAAAAACATTTACAACGCACATTGTCAACTGCCATATCTGTGGGGCATATAATAGAGTACAAAGTTACAAATAAGTGTGCAGAGTACCAACTTATAAAAACACTTTATTTCCATACCATCCAGAAATATTTGTCGAGGCATTGCTTCACTTCCTCGTCCAACTCGTTACGATTTGGAAAGTTACGCTCCAAAATGGCATAGAATTTTGAGCTATGGTTCATCTCCTCTAGGTGTGCTACTTCGTGAGCAAAAATATACTCGAATAGATGGTCGGGGAGAAAACACATCATACCGCTAAGTGTAATAATGCCTGACGAGGAGCAAGTACCCAATGTACGAGTAGCTTTTCCATAACGGATATTGTCGTAATCTACACTATACTTTTCAGATAAAGTTATTAATTCATGTATAAATTCTATCTTCAAAAACTTTGACAGAAAATCTCGCACCATACTGCGAATAATAGATTGCGCACTTTCACTATCGATTTGAGTTTGCTCGTTAACCTCGATATATAAAATGTTATTATCAACATCTACATTAGTATGGAAATAATGTTCTCGTATCTGATTATCCACTCTTACCTCAACAGAGAAACGAGGAGTAACAATAGGTTTACCTATTTCAAAAATATGATTTTCGGTCTTTCTTATTTCGTTGTTTTCTTTCTGTATACGCTCGCACTTCTCTTTATATTGCAACATTCTCTCTACAAGAGCCTCTTCAATAAATGGACAGAACTTTTTTTCGTAGCCCACAGGGGTTTTTATTACAAACTCATCATTTTCATACTTATATGTTATACGTGTAGCATTACTTCTCGACTTAATGGCTACTACACAATTCAATTGCTTATTAAAATAACGATAAACCATTTATCAAATTAGTTATATAAAAAGAGCGTAGCTCCAACCTATATTAAGTCAGCCGCTACGCTCATTATGAGATAGATATTATTTATTTTGCCACAATTAGGCGGTAAGTTTCGTTGGCAGCATCGCCACTTACACGCACAACGTATGCTCCGTTTTCTACATTGTCGAGCGATACAACTACGCTTTCGCCAGCTGCGGTTAATTTCAACTGTTTATTGTAGACTATCTGACCATTTATAGAGTAGACTGCGATGTTTACATTGCTGTCGGCACGAGTAAAGCCAAGGTTAAACTCGCCCGATGTTGGGTTAGGATAAACCATCATAGTTGAAGGCATTGTTGCATCGGCAACCGAAGTTGGCAATCTTAAAGTGTACAATAGTCCTTGATAAGCATCTATACGACCATAACCAAAGTTTATGTTTGGTATTTCATTGCCATAATACTGATCACGAAGAGCAGTTTTTTCGAATGTTTCTATTATTTCGTCGTAAGTAAGTTGTGGGTTAGCTTGCAACCAAGTGGCAATAGTACCAGTTACGAAAGGCGACGACATTGAAGTGCCTTGCATATAAGAATAGTGGAATTTTTCGCCATCGACATTAGTAATTTTAGCCTCGTTGTAAGCATAACCGCCAGTAACAGCTATAGTGTTGGGAACAGACGAAGCCACTGCACAACCAGGAGCAGAGATGTTGGGTTTGATACGACCATCGGCAGTTGGCCCCATAGAAGAGAACGTTGTTTTATCACCGATAAAACCAGCTTTGCTATATCCTGGAACATTGGTATTAGATACGTATGCGCCAACTGCTATCATGTGTTTGCCAGAACCTCCAATTTCGCCAACACTATATTGGGCATTACCATCAGTCCAATCGGACAATTTCATATTAGTTAAGCCCATACGTTGGTCATCAGCCCAAATGTGAACTGTACCATCACTTGCCACTATCTCAATACCCATCAAGCAACTTGAATTAACTTGGGTGGTACACGAGAGACGAAGTTCTACGTGATACTTATCATTGAATGGATTTTTCTCTACAGCACCCTGCACACGACCTGCCAAGATGGTTTTATCCTCGAATTTGAAAAGAGGGCGAATATCGACATTCTTATTAACGTAATCTTCTATATTATAGTAGTCCGACACATATTTGTAGCCCTTACCACCATACGATGATATTAGTTTGTTGTAAACAACAATACGGAATTTATAAGCCGAATCACCCCACATATCAGCTATGCCAGCTCGGTAATCTTTTGTCCAGTAATCGAAGAAAGTGTGAAGAAGAGTATCGTTAGTCTCCTCATTAAAATCTTTATGAACATGGAATTTATCGCTACCCTCGTTACCGCAAGCACCAACGACCAAACGACCAGGACCTACCATATCATCAATTATGCGATCGAAAGTAGAAGTACCATCGTGAGGACCGAGATGTGAACCAAGACTAAGGTTAACAACAGCAGGTTTTTTTACCTCATCGGCATAGTCGTAAACATATTTCACAGCATTTGACAAGTCGGCATTGGACTGAGAATAAAGGTAATACGATACGAAAACCAAATCGCTCTCTTGTGCAATACCATAATAAGGATTGCCATCGGCGTGGTCGGCACCAGCAGCTATACCTGCCACGTGAGTACCATGACCTACATCATCGGAGCGGTCGTCATATTTAGCTTTTATTATAGCATCTGAAGTAGTATATTCTACTCCACGGTCGTAATCATCAGGGCGAGAACCTATATTACTATTCTGATTCCAAACTCGTTTAACACGAAGGTTTGAATGTATTTTATCATAAAAAGCAGCGTGATTGTATTGGAAACCATGGTCAACAATACCAACTACCACATTTTTACCAAGATAAGGCATAGTAAGAGGTGCTGCACCATTTATCACATCATTAGCATACGAGAGGATGCGAGCTTGGTCCATTCGCTTTTCTACAGGGGTTGCCATTTCAACATAACGAACAGCATCCTCTTCGGACAACGATTGGAGCACATCGTAAGTAGCACGACAGGTAGCAACCTGTGTTTTTTCAAACACCGACTCTACTATGACATCGTACGACTCAAGCAATGCCACGTCTACATTGTTGTAAAAGTGAACAAACACTTGGACAAGTTCTTTGCCGTTTGCTTTCGCAGCAGAACGCAAAAGAGTTTTAGTTGGCATCGACTGGTACATAGTATCTGCCTCAACCTCGGAGAGGAAAATACGAGTACTGTTTGACAACTTACTTTGAGCAGCGGCAGAGAAGAGTGTCATCGACACTACCGATACTATCAATAAAATTTTTTTCATTTGGGGAATAAAATATATTTTGATAAATTCTTTTTATTTCTGTTTCGTTGGGGAAAATTCTGTTTTTAGTTCGTTTGGGGGGATGAAAGTGAGATGTTTACAAATATTACTATTCACAGTCAAAACGTTATAGGCGGTTGAACACTTTTTGAGCCACCTCTATATATCTCACACCTTTAAGAGTAACGATAGTGGGCAAATTGCACAAATTGCAACTATAGGTAAATGTGTCGTTGGTCATACGTGTTAGTTGTAACCCTAATGAGGTAGCTTCATTAACATCGAAACTATCAGGCACAATGGTAATTAACCCTACAAGAAAATATGCAGTTTCCTCTTTCTGCAAAGAGTACTGCTCTATTAATTGACGAGAAGGTTCAAACTTATTGATATTATTAACTTTGTTAACCTCTTTGGCAAAATCAGCCCAAAACATTCGGAAATTTGGCGCATAAACATCGGTTTGGGGAAGATTTTCGTCTAAAGGTAAAGTTACTACCGACTGCTTACGTACCGAACAAGACATTAAAAGCAGCAGCGTTGATATGATAAATAAAAACTTTTTCATTCTATTTTATAACATTGTTATTTTGAATACTTTTTCAGTTTTATCGGTTACACGAAAGCGGTTATCGGCTCTTTGACCAACAAGCCACATAGGTGTATCGGTTGCCAACAGTAGCCATACATTTTGTTTCTGCACTACGCTTAGGTGGTTAGCGGTAAGAATGTCGCTTACCTTTTTCTTCCCACTCATACCAAAAGGCATAATACGATCGCCACTTTGCCAATGTCGTAAAGTTAGGCAGTCGGGTAACATATCTGCATCGAAATACGCTATGCTCCTATTGCCATCTAACACCATATCTGTGGGTTTAATTATCTCAAAAATCAAAGCTATTGGCTCATTGATTTTACCTTTATGCCAATCGAATGTAAACACTTTATCCGCAACAGCGCAAAACTTAGAACGTGGATAAATTTCTAATAGTTGACGATTGAACACTGCCGTGTGCGTTTCGGACAGAAATTGTTTACCCGATGATTGTTTGCACTCTGCCGTGTGTAATATCTGAGCCACCTGAGACGATGAAAAATCATATTCAACAAGCCACTGATAAATAAGATGTTCAAAGCCTACAGCATTCAAAACACGCTCCATATCTATTGATACGGCCTCGGCGGTTTTGGTCATCATCTCACTTGACATACTATCGGCATAATTGTCAACAATCTTTGCTGCCGACCGAAGGTATGCTATATTGGACGACATAGTTGCGAGGAACGATGGATTAATCTCCTCAATGAGAGGTATTAAATCGTGTCGTATTTTATTACGCCGATATATGGTATCGCCATTTGTTTTATCTATGTGATATTCAAGGTTATGACTATTAATATACGACATTATGTCGTTGCGAGAAACATCAAGCATTGGACGAACCACACGACCTCGCTTTTCTGCCATACCCGAAAGGCCACGAATGCCAGCACCACGTATAAGGTTAAGGAAAAAGGTCTCAACCACATCGTTGGCATTGTGGGCTACGGCTATCTGACCACAATTGTATTTATCAGCCATCAGCTCAAACCACTCATACCGAAGGTCGCGAGCTGCCATCTCTATAGATATTCCTCGACTGCGGGCGACATCGGTGGTATCGAAATCGACAGTACACAAGGGGTAATGGTACTGTTCGGCTAAGCGAGCCACAAACCAGGCATCATTGTCACTATCACTACCACGCAAATTAAAATTGCAATGGGCAACAACAGCATTAAATCCCCCACGATAAACGGCATCAAGAAGCACAACAGAATCGGGGCCTCCACTCACTGCTACCAAAATAGGTTTTTCATAAGACAGAAGACCTTTCGACTTTATATGCGCTACAATGTCCATTAATTAGAACGTAAGGCAAGTTCTATATTTTTTTAACAATATATACAACCAACGCAATTATGCTTCTCCACCATTGAACATAGTTGGAGGTGTTCCACCAAAATTTGGAGAGTGGTCGGTATGGATTTTGCCAAATTGCTGCTCGTAGCGAGCTATATTGTCGCCAAGAGCATTGAAAAGGCGTTTAGCATGCTCAGGGGTCAACACTATGCGCGATTTAACATTAGCTTTTGGTGCGCCAGGCATAATACGTACAAAATCTACCACAAACTCACTTGAAGAGTGAGATATGATAGCTAAATTAGAGTAAGTACCCTCTGCCACATCGGCAGGAAGATTTATCTGCAATTGGTTTTCCTTATTGTTTTCCATAATTATATATGCTATATATTTGTGCTGTGATGACTTATACGTTAGTTCACAAAACCTTGCAAAGATAGATAAAAATACTGGAGTAGCAAAGGCTTTCGCAAAATTTTGCCTACAATAACCTCTAACAATCAATCTTCGCTATCATCGTCATCGTCAAAAAACCACTCGTCGTCAACGAAATAGGGAGTTTCGTCGACAAACTCTTCGAGCGAACGGCGATCTTTCTTTGTGGGGCGACCAAGTCCTTTAGCTCGTGCGTTTTGTTTGTCAAGTTTAAGCATCTCCCACAGTTCCAATTGGTCGGCAGTGGTAACCTGTTGCATATATTCTGACACTAACTTAGCCCCTAAACGGCTTGGAGCTATAGCTTTCACCTTGAATGAGAAGATAACTGGCGACTTTCTGACTTGCACCACATCGCCTATTTTTATCACCTTCGAGGCTTTTGCCGCAGCACCATCGACCATTATGCGTCCTTTTTTACAGGCATCGGCAGCCAAAGTGCGAGTTTTGAACAAGCGCATAGTCCACAACCATTTATCAATACGAGTTTCAGTCATAATGGGGTTACTTATTGTTGTACTGATTCATTGTATTTTGTATACCTGCAAGACAGAACGACTTTATGATTTCGCAAGCCACCTCTATGCGCTTAACTTTTTCGTCTTGAAGTGCAGCTGGAAACTTACCAAGTACATAGTCTATCTGTCCTCCTTGTGGAAAATCGTTGCCTATACCAAAGCGCAGACGAGCAAATGCCTGAGTGCCTATGAGTTCTTGAATATTCTTTAATCCATTATGACCAGCATCACTACCCTTTCCTTTCAGACGCAATGAGCCAAAAGGGAGAGCAAGGTCATCGACAACAACGAGGACACGCTCAACCGGTATATTCTCGTGTTGCATCCAGTAGCGAACAGCATTACCGCTAAGATTCATATAGGTAGATGGTTTCAAAAGTATCAGTTGATGACCTTTGAGACGCACAGTAGCAATTGCGCCATAACGTTGGTCTTCAAAAACAACATTGGACGCCTCGACAAAGGCGTCCAATGTATCAAAACCTATATTATGACGTGTATGGGCATACTCACTTCCGATGTTACCCAATCCAACAATCAAATATTTCATTATAAGCGATTAAAATAGATTAACCTTTAGCTTGAGCACCGCGAGCAGCACGAGTGAGCTGAACAGCGCAAACTACTGCGTTAGCAGCATTGAGTATCTCAAGATTTTCGAAGTCAAGAGCACGTACTTGGATAGTTTTGCCAAGTTCAAGTTTCTCTACATTGATAACAAGAATTTCAGGAATATTGGTATAGAGAGCTTTTACGCGAAGTTTGCGCATCTCAAGGCTAAGTTTACCACCAGCACGTACACCGGCTGCAAGACCTTCGAGTTTAACAGGCACTTCCATAACTACTGGTTTCTGCTCGGTTACTTGATAGAAGTCGATATGAAGAACTTTATCGGTTACAGGGTGGAATTGGATTTCACGCATAACAGCTTTTATCTCTTTGCCATCAATGTTGAGGTTAACAACATAGATTTCTGGAGTGTAGATAAGTTTGCGGAGATCGCCCATAGTGCAAGTGAAGTGGATGTTCTCGCCCTCGCCATAGAGTTCACAAGGAACGCTACCTGCTACGCGAATAGCTTTAGTGGCTTTTTTGCCAAGATCGGTACGAAGAGTACCTTTAAGTTCGAATGTTTTCATTCTTGTTTAATAATTAAAATTGTGTTACTCAAAATCTCCAACAGACTAATGTACAACACATTAACACGGTACAAAATCTATTGGTTTCCCATCACACGGCTATCCGTGGAAAGCGACTGCAAAGATAATATTTTTTTTTGACACTGCCAAAGGTGCTAAACATTTTATTTCTACCTTATTTTCACATAAAATTATACGGAAATAAGGTAGAAATAAAATTCACTATAATATGCTGTATTAAAAAACCACAAAAAAGTAGTTGTAAGGATAAGAATAACGGAATAATTTGTACCTTTGCACACTTATTTATAGTCATATCGAAATGAAAGATAAACTATTCACACCGAGCTACATAGCAATACTTGGAGCAAATTTTCTGCTATTTTTTGCTTTCTATTTGATAGTACCAATACTACCATTCTATTTGCAAGAAGCATTTCAAACGCCAAACAACATTATAGGTGTTGTGCTTGCTATATACACAATAGCTGCACTCACTATACGTCCTTTTGCAGGCTTTCTGCTTGACTGCATTTCACGTAAACCACTTTATATACTCACCTACATAATCTTTACAGTCGTTATTGGCGGCTATATTGCAGCATGGTCGCTAGTAATGGTGGTTATTGTTCGTGCAATACATGGACTCGCATTTGGTGTTGTTACAGTGGCAGGTAACACTATTGTTATCGACATTATGCCATCGAGCCGTCGTGGCGAGGGACTTGGCTATTATGGTTTGGCAAACAATATAGCTATGGCAATAGGTCCAATGGTTGGTCTTTTTCTTCACGACAGTGGTTTTGCATTTAACACCATCTTTACATTCGCCATCCTATCTGGTACTGTAGGTTTTGTATTAGCCGTTTGTATCAATAGTAAAGCAAAACCTATTGTTACATCTGCACCAATAAAACTTGACCGTTTTCTCCTTATCAAAGGTATTCCGGCTGGCATAGCTCTCATTCTGCTATCAATTCCATACGGCATAACATCGACCTATATTGCAATGTATTCCAAGGAATTGGGACTAACAGTAGCAAGCGGTCTTTTCTTTACATTTATGGCAATTGGTATGATGGTTTCGCGCATCTTTGCAGGCAAATTAGTCGACAAAGGCTATATACCCGAAGTTATAAAAGTAGGTATGATAATTGTCATATTATGTTACTTTTCACTTGCCGCACTAAAACCTATTGTTGGTATCAACTTAATGGGAGCCAATACACTATTTGTCATTACAGCTCTTATGGTTGGTGCAGGTTTTGGCATTATATTTCCAGCATATAACTCGCTGTTTGTCAACCTTGCGCCCCACAATCGCCGAGGCACTGCCACATCGACATACCTCACCTCGTGGGATATGGGCATAGGTACTGGTATGATACTTGGCGGAGCAATATCTGCTCACACTTCATTTTCAACAGCTTACATTATGGGAGGTGGGCTTTGCATTATCTCTACCCTACTTTTCATTTACTGGGTTGCGCCACACTTCTTGCGCAATAAGCTCAGCTAATATCTACCAAATTTTTTCGCCTCACAATGCTCAAATTCCTTAAACAGTGGACTTTACCTATTGCAATGATTGTAGGTGCCGTAGGATGGAAATATATAGGTAGTCTTTCGTTTCTATCGCCTATACTGATATTTTTAATGTTGACCTTGACATTCAATAAAATATCGGTTCGCGATATGCACCTCCGCCCACAACATCTTTGGCTACTGCTAATAGAGATAGGTGGAGCTGTGGCACTATACTTTGCTATGCGCCCATTCAACCAAGTAGCAGCAGAAGGAGTATTGGTGTGTATGATTTGCCCTACCGCCACAGCAGCAGCCGTTGTTACAAGTCGTTTAGGCGGCTCTGCTCCATCAATCACCACCTATACACTTCTTTGCAACTTGTGCGTAGCAATAGCAGTACCCGTTATATTCCCACTTATAGCTCCACAGCCAAACGACACATCATTCATATCGGCATTTTTTACTATAATTAAAAAGATATTTCCACTTCTTATCTGTCCATTTGTCACGGCACAACTCATCAGACGATACCTACCAAAACTAAGCCACAAAATGTCGGAAATATCGGGTTTGGCATTCTACCTTTGGGCTATAGCACTTACCATAGCTATGGGCATAACTGTTAAATCTATCATAGAAACTACCATCGACACAGGAACTATGTGTCTACTTGCTTTAGGTGCATTAATCGCTACCGCTATTCAATTTTGGTTGGGAAAAACCATTGGCAACCATTACTCCGACCGCATAGCATCGGGACAGTCGCTCGGACAAAAAAACACTATCCTTGCCATTTGGATGTGTCATACCTATCTTAATCCTATATCGTCAATAGGTCCTGGACTATATATCATATTTCAAAACCTATTTAATAGTTGGCAGCTATACAAAGTATCACAAGGCAAAAAAATATAATGAACAATAACGTGCACAACGCAAAGGTTGCAACAGGTGCAGCCCTAATTTTTTGGTGGTATCTGAAATTTTTATCTGACAGCAATAATTGTTTTTCACTTATTTAATTCTACTTAAATATGAATTGAGGGCTGTAGTGTAGTTGATTGCTTGATTTATATACGTTTCGTTGGCAGTAGTAAGAGCCGACTGTGCTTGAAGCAATTCGGAAATTGAAATCATACCTGAGCGGTAGTATGCCCTCGACTCATCGACAGAAGTTTGAGCCAAATCACGAGCCTCGCGCGACACAACCATCTGCTGCCACGACGATGAGAGGTTGAGCCACAACTGGCGTATTTGAAGCAACACTTGTTGTTGAAGATACTCTCTATCGTTCTCTGCCATCTCTATTTTTCTATCCAGACGTTGAATAGCACGAGTTTTCTTTCCCCAATCAGTAATAGGTACTTGCAAAACAGCATATATAGCACCATTCCAACTGCCTTTGTCCATCAGATTAGAGTAGCCATAATTAGCTCCTAAAGCTAATTGAGGCAAAGCTTCACCAAGCACCATACGGCGTTGTAGCTGTTGCGCTTTAACCGACAAATCGAGCAATTGCATCTCTTCGAGGTTAGCAGCTATCTCTTCTTCGGGCTTGTAGTATGATGTAGGAGGAAGCAGATCAGCCAAAGAACCATCAAAAACTATATTATCGATAAATGGTATAGTATCAACACCACGCTCTATATAGCTATAATTCATATCAATAGCATTCAATAGGTTCATTTTGGCAAGACAAATACCATTGGTCAGCTGTAACTGTCCCACACGTAATTCGCTTTGTTTTAGTCGCACCTGCATTAAGTCGGTTTTTGCTACCAATCCAGCACCTACTGCCGACTCTGCATCACGAAGTATAGTATCGAGCATCTGCTCTATAAATTTTAGCGATTGTTCTTTCTCTTGAAGACTTACCACTTGCCAAAAATTGTTATCTACCTGTTCATCGGAAGTACGAAAAGCTATGTCACGTTTTAGTCGAGCAGCTTCAACACCTAACTTAGCAAGATTGTTGCCTGCCACTATTCTACCACCAGCAAAAATAGGTTGCATAAGTGTGAGTGTAGCCATACCTCCGTGATGTAAAGTTTGATACTTGGTATTAATGCCATATTCAGGAGCAAAGCGGTCGATAGCTGCTTGCAAATCGTTGGTAAACTGTGTCTTACCCAAAATATCTTGAATACCAATTTCCAACATAGGGTTTAAGGCATGAAAGCCGAAAGCCATAGCCGACACTGTAGGGAAATATTCAGCCAAAGCCTCGCCACGTTGAGCCACAGCGGCATCAACTTCGAGGACGGCATTGAGCACTGCGGCACTATTCTTCTTTGCCATAGTGCGGCACTGCTCCACAGTAAGTGTAACAATCTGTGCCTCTAAACCACCGACTGTCAACAACAAAACTATTACTACATAAACTATTTTACTTCTCATGGGCAATTGCAAGTTGTTTCTGTTTTTGTTTTTTATCCGCATGAAAGAACACCCTCCAATACGATACCGGCATAATAAATACCACCAATAGCACTGAAAAAAGAGTACCAAAACATATCACTACACCCATTGGCATCCACAAGGCATCTGCACTAATAATCATAGGCAATACACCAAGAGCTGTAGTACACGAGGTAAGAAATATAGGGCGCATACGGCGTTTGCCTGCCTCAATAGCTGCCTCTCTTAGAGGCATACCCTTCGCGAAACGCAACTCCTCCGCATACTCAAACATAATAATACCATTTCGCACTATTATTCCCACCAAACTAATCAAACCTAATACCGAGGTCAATCCAAAATCGAGGTCGAACAACCAAAGGCCAAAAAATGCCCCAAAAAGGCATAACAAACTGAGTACTAAAGTAAGGCCTGCCAACGATGCCTTTTTGAAGTGTATAAGCATAAAAGTAAACAACACCGCAACAGCACACAAGAATGCCAATGCTATTTCTGGTATCACACTTGAATTTACTTCCGACAAACCTGCATAGTTTACAATAACACCTTCTGGCAGTATGGGAGTAATATTTTTTTCAACATACTTCTTTATCTTACCCATCACTTCGGGGTGACTTTCGCCATAGCACAAGTCGGAACTAACTGCTACTGAAATCTGACCAGCCTTGCGCACTATCTGCGAATTAGACACCAATGGTCGCACATCGGCTATCTGACGGAGTGGAACAGACACACCAGGCACCATAGTAGGTATCACCTGATTTTGCACCACATCGTACAACATAGTGTCCGACACCAACGAATTGTATAAACGCACATCTATCAAACGGTCATCATCTTTTATCTGCGTCAACAGCTGTCCATTAAAAGCCCCCATAGTGTACATCGAGAGGGTTGACTTATTTATACCCAACCGCATAGCCTCGTCCGAGTCGAGCGATATATCAACGGCAGTAACATAGCCATCATTGTCGGCATGTACCCATTGAAGTTGTGGTATACTATTCATAAACGACTTTATACTATCAGCCAAAGGATAAAGCTTAGTGGCATCATCTCCACGGAGTTCCACCACCACAGGAGCTGCCACTCCTTGATAATCCATTTGCTTAAAACGGAGAAGTGCCTCGGGATAATAGTCGCCATACAAGCGTTGATACTGTTTTAGTACCGTCTCAGTCGAGAGTATCGATTTTGTATTTACTATCATCTGTGCTACCGATGGGGCAGGCATAATAGGCTGATAGGTAGCCGTAAAACGAGGAGCGCCAGTGCCTATAAACGATGTAACCGACTCTACTCTATCGTCTGCTAAAAGTTTTTTCTGAAGATCAGCCACCACTGCTTCGGTTTGGGACAAATTTGAATTTTCTTCTAAATATACCTCAATTGCAAAATAGTCACGAGCAGCAAAAGGCATCATCTGAATATTAATTTGAAAGAAGAAAAATACACCCAATAACATTACACCCACACCACAAAGCAGAGTAACTTTGGGATAGCGGAAACATACTGCAAGCATCCATTCATAACCTCGTTGCAATACAGCGAATAGCCACTTCTGCGCTCTTCCTATCAGATTTAGTTTCTTTTGGTCGGCATTACCAATGAAATAAACCACTAACGATGGTACAACCAACACTGCGTATGCCAACGATATACCAAGAGCTATAGCTATCACCCAAGGGAAAAATTCTACAAAATCGCCCAAATAGCCAGTAATCATAGCGCAAGCCGGAAAAAACATAAACGCTATTGCCGATGTTGCCATAAGCATAGGTTTGAATAGCTCCTTAACGCTTGCCACCGCAGCCTCCATTCGGCTCATTCCCATACCAAGGTGTTGCATATAACCATCCATAGTTATAACAGCATCATCTACAATCATACCTAGACATACTATGAGCGATGCTAAAGTAACTGTATTAAGGTCGATACCAGCCATATACATTATAGCCAATGCTACAGCTGTACATACTGGAACGCCAGAGCCTGCTATCAGTGCCGAGCGAATAGGAAATAGCAGTAACATTACCAATATCACTACGAGCATTGATATGACAAGGTCGCGAAGGAACGACATTACCGATGTACCAACTACTTTAGGCTGGTCAGTAATACGCGATATAGATACACTCTGAGGAATAGTAGTTTCAAATTCACGCAATACATCATCTACCTCTTTACCAAAGTCTACAATATTGTTGTCTGGACGCATCTCTACCGACAAAATAACTGCCGAGCTACCATTATAGTCTACTTTCAAGGTAGGTGTCTTCTGTCTACGCTCAATAGTAGCGATATCTCGAAGACGTATGACATTGCCCATTGGGTCGGAATAGACAATATGTTCGGCAATATCGTTTTCGGTAGTTACATTGTTCGATACATATATCGGAGCATTGGTATAATCAGTAGCAAATGTACCAGCAGGCAACTTAAGTGAAGAAGATTGATAGTTGAGCATCAACGATGTAGGACTTACACCATACGCTGACAACTTATCCAAGTCCAATTTCACCGCCACCTCTTCTTCTTGCGCTCCTATTATCGACACATTAGAGAGCATACCAATGGTTCTTAGCTTTGTAGCCAAATCAGTTGCAATAGCATTCATTTCGGCATACCCTTGGTCGTTAGATTCGAGAGCTATTAGCATCGATGATATGGCACTAAAATCGTCAAGCACCGCAACCGCCACCACCTCTTTGGGCAGAGTTATGCGACCAGCATTGAGTTTCAATTTTATTTTAGACCATACCTCACTTTTCTTCTCAATTGGTGCGTTAATATCTACATATATATAGCACACTCCATCTTTTGAATACGAAGCTGTAGTAGAGCGGTTAACCTCGGCAAACGAAAAGACTATATCTTCGAGAGGGCGAGTGAGTTGTTGCTCCACCTCCTCGGCAGTGGCACCCGGATAGACTCCCACCACGAGTCCCATCTTTATCTCGAAAGTAGGAAACTCATCTTTATTCATAGCAAACAAGCCATAGCATCCTATACATATAAGTGCTATCGCTACTACATAAACTATGTGCTTATGCTCTATGACCGCTTTTATAAAGTTGTCTCCTTTTCCCATTAGTCTAAATAATTTGCTTATTTTACATCGTTACTCCACAATTTCTACTTTTGATCCTACACTCACTTTTCTACTGCCATCGGTTATTACCTTGTCGCCAGAGGCAAGACCATTGACAACAATCACACCACGACCAGAAAATTCACCAAGCACCAAGTATCTCTTTTCTACCACACTATCCACAACCACCCACACATATTGTCCCTCATTATCTAATTTTATACAAGCCGATGGAACTACTATCATAGGTTCATCGCCTTTGTTGATAAATACTTTCGACACCATTCCAGGCATTACGCCCTCTACCACATTGTTCAAGCTAAGAACACAACTATAGGTGTGCGACACCGATGAGGCATCAATACCTTTTGACGAAACTACTGCACGTAATCTCCTATTTTTTAGTGCAGGAATTATCACATCGGCAGTATCACCCACCTTATAATACCCTATCTCAGTTTCTGGCACAGATATATGTACTTCGAGCGATGCCATATCGAATATCTTTACAAGGGTTTCGAGTGGCTGTACATTGTAATCCTTTTCGGTGTTAACGGCAGCAACTATACCTGTAAATGGCGAACGTAGCCGACAATCGGCAAGCGACTGGGCAGCAGCTCTAAATTGGGCTTTAGCTTGCTGAAGTTTCGACTCTAACTCAACCATCTGAATGTCGGGTACTGAATTGGTTTCTCGCACCTTTATCAAACGAGCATACGCATCCTCGGCTTGATCGAGCATAGCTTTGGTCATATCGTATGTCGATTGTATTGTTTGCGAATGTAGGAGTATAGCTGTAGAGTCCTTTACTATTCTATCGCCTTGAGCCACACTCACATTCTCTACAGTGGCTGGCACTTTTGCGGAGAGCGACACCTCTCTACCCGCTTTAATAGTACCTACATACGAACGTTGTGCTGCATGGTTTGTAGTCTCTATTGCCATAACACGAACTGGCACAGGTGGTCGTCCCTGTTTTCTTTCATCTATCTTGCCGCACGATGCCAACACGATAGACGATACTATTATCATTAATAAATATCTCATTACACTATAAGTATATCAATTATTAAACCTCTTTAGTCATTGAATTAAACGATATATGTGGATACTTCGTTTGTATACGATTTACCTCTCTCTCGGTAGCAGCTACAAATTTGCGATACTGCTCACTATCTGGGTGTAGTGGACGATGGCACAATGCTTTCACCACCTTTTCTACATCAGCCATTGTTTGCTGCCCATCGTTTGTAAGATAGGTATCACAAAAACGTTGCCAAATAATTTTTATAGCCAAAGCCGAGGGGTGTATCATATCATCGGCATAAAATCGGTAATCTCGCAACTCGTCCAGCATTATCTCATACGCTGGGAAATAACTTATTTGTGGATAGTGACGCTTCAACTGCTCTATTGCTATATGTAGTGTGGCTTTATTTATTTGTGAGGCGTGAACTCCTCGTCCGAGATAACGCACAGGACTAACCGTAAATATAACCTCCAATTTAGGATTTAGCATATACAATCGCTGCAACAATGGCTGCCACACCTGCACTATTTCGTCAATTGTTAATTGCCGTTCAACAAACAATTTATTGGACATCTTATGACAATTGTTTACCACTCTGCCCTCATATTCATACACGTATGACGACCCAAAAGTCACTATAAAATGTGTTGCATTGTCTAAACTAACCTCAGCCTGACGATAAGCCTCGTTTATCTTAGTTAACGCATCTACCTTGTCTGACGATGAAAACATACCATGGTAGTCAAACGAGAACCAACAATTATCATACTCTATAATTTCCGTCTCACTATACTCTCTATGGTCTAATACCCTATTTATATTTGATGCTATTGACAACGGGTTGTAAGATATTCCGAATGGATTAACGCACACGTTCATTTTCACATTTCGCATCACCTCTCCCATATTTTGTGCAAAACACGACCCCAACATCATCACCACTGAAGTGTACGACAACGTTTGTTGCTTTGCTATATGTACTGGTGTAATAAGTTCCATAACACGAAATCTACTTAGTCAAATATTCTATTGCTTTATCTAATATATTGTCATGTCCTGCAGCCAAATCGTCCATCGAAATATGTACTTCCACTTCAGGTTCAACGCCAAACTCGGTGTGATTCATCTTGGCATCGTACATAGGGACTGCCGAAAAACGTACCATCCATCCGTTAGGCAACTCTTGCGACAATGGCATACCGCCACCGCCACCAGTTATGCCTCCCATCACCGTAACATTAGGGGCTTGGAGCATACGCACTACAAAGTCGTTTGTAGCCGAGTAGCAACGGCGATTGGTAAGTAGCACCACTTTTCTGTCCGACAAATCTAAGGGAGCAGTTGCAGGATCAGTATAAAGAGGTTGTGGTTCTGAAAAATCGTTATGTCCTTTTCCAGTTTTATGCTGAATATAACCTGTCACAGTACGCTGTTTGAAAAAACATGCTGCCAATCGTTCGCTATAATCAAGTTGTCCGCCCCCATTAGTGCGAACATCAAGCACTATACCATCGGCATCAGAAAAATAATTATCTATATAAGCTAAATTCTGTCCTGAAAAACCATTTGAAAAGCTTGCATATCGGATATATCCCACCTTTGTACCTGCCAAATAGCCATATTGAAATCCACCAGCACGACGTATATTATTTCCCAAATAACGTTCGGCAGTCAACATCTCCTGGTAGAAATCGGTAGGATAATCATCGTACCAACCAGCACAAGACGAAACATCGAATGGCGAATACAAGTTAACGTGTCCATCTTGAAGGGTGTCGAGCATTTGAGCTAAGAGGTCGAAATATTCATATACAGTCCATTGTCGTTTGTTGTATAACCGCTGTTGATATATGTAATACACACCATTCCAATCAATACCTTTGGCATAGAAATAGCAATATCGCTCATCCAATATACTCCACAACGAACAAAGATTGACATCAGCATCGAAATCGAACTCCCTTACCACCTCTCTTTCGCAAGAAGTAAACATAAGTAGCAACAACACTATGTATAGTCCATATTTTTTCATACCACAATTTACCAATTCTTTATGTTACCTATTTGCAATCTAAAGCCTAATGAACCCGACAACTCTCTATCTACACACTCCAAATTATTGGCTGCGTGATATTGATAATTGTGATTGAATGCCACAAAGAAAGCAAATCCTTTGAAATTGAAATCGACAGCCAACTGTCCTCTTGCACCTACCCTGTTGTGAAACGATGAGAAATGAACAACATCATTCAAACCATGAGGCAATGTAAGGTACAATTCATAATACGACTGTCCCATCTCGGGCATAAAGAAAGTACCGATAATTGGAGTAAATACTTCGTATGACACATCAAGTGCAAAACGTTGCCAAGAATGCGTCCACTTAGCTGCTGCCGAAGCGTGCAGTTGAAGTTCAACATCTCCTGCTGCCACATTGTTTACATTGCGTGTCTGATATTTTACAGCTCCATGTATATCTACCACCCCACCAAGCATAACATCGAAACCACCGCCCAATGCCCAACGATAATGAGTTGAATAACCCAAATTTACAGCACCATACATAATTGTTGCCGAATAAGATGCATTAATAAGCATAGGAGCAAAGCGCCATCTGTCGTATGCCGACCATAGTACTTTGTCTGTATTACGATATGTACCATAATGCTGAGCATCAAATCCGTAAGTAAAACCTTGGTACTGTTGATTACTAAGATAAGTATCTACTACCGAATTAAAGCCAAACACAAACGACCATCTATTTTGCGACACCGAAGTAGTATTTTGCACATTAAATGGTGCTATTTCTACCGATTGCGACAATACCACCGACAATGGCAACATCGCAAACAACACAACAATACAAATTCGGTGCTTCATATTCTTTATCAATTATTTTATTGTTCGAGTAGAGAGCTATCGCCATAACTTAAAAAACGATAATCGTTCGCCAACGCATACTTATACACTTCTCTACAAGCCTCATTGCCAATAAAGGCAGAAACAAGCAAAAGCAATGTACTACGCGGTTGGTGAAAATTGGTAATCACTTTATTTACAACCTTAAAGGTAAATCCTGGCACTATAATAATCCTTGTAGCTGCATGAATAGATTTCATACCTAACGCATCTATATAATCAACAATGGCTTGAAGTGCTTGTTCAATGGAAATATCCCCATAATCTTCGTCGTATGGTTCCCATTGTTCAACCATTAGGTTTGGCTTTTCGTGATTACGCAATATGTGTACACCAATATAATATAAACTTTCAAGTGTACGTACCGAAGTAGTTCCTACTGCCACAATTTTACCTATTTTTGCTATCAACTGCACTAAAGTGGCACGAGTTACCTCTATAGTTTCGCGATGCATTGGGTGTCCCCCAATAACGTCTGACTTTACAGGCTGGAATGTACCAGCACCCACATGAAGTGTTACCTCGTCTTCTATAACACCTTTGTCGGCAATTTGCCGTAGTACCTCATCGGTAAAATGCAACCCTGCTGTGGGTGCAGCAACCGAACCATCGTACTTTGAATAGACGGTTTGATATGTCTCTTTATCTCGCTCTTCCGTATCACGACACAAATATGGGGGTATAGGCAGTTGTCCAAAACAGTCTAATATTTGTGCAAAGGTAACATCGTCATCATTCCACTCAAAACGTACATATTGAGCCATAGAATCTTTCGATGCACGAGCATCGTTAGGGTCAACTAGTTCTCTCTGAGCTGTAAGTGTTATGCTTTTATCTCCAACTATAAGAGTTTTCGCCACTCTACCCTCTTTCCAACGACGTGAATTACCTATCAAACACTGCCACACACAACTATGGGTCGACTGAAACATCTGCGCATAGTCGGCTGGCATAAATGGCTCCAAACAAAATACCTCAATTACAGCTCCTGTTGCTTTTTCAAAAAACATACGAGCTTGAATTACTTTGGTATTGTTGTACACAAGCATTTCATCGCCAACAAGTAGCGATGGTAAATTGTAAAAATGATGCGTATCAATTACTCCGTTATGGTAATGCAGCAATTTAGAGTGGTCGCGAGGCGACACTGGGTATCTTGGTATACGCTCATCGGGCAAACAATAGTCATAATTGGCTATATCAATACTCTTTACATCGTTCATTTCAATCATCATCTCAATCCACCTTCTTATATACAGAGCCTTCTATCGACTTCAAAGTCTTACCATCGCGAAAATAGAGATACACTTGTTGATTTCTATCAGTTACAACTATTGCCTGATAATCAACGTCCCAACGATATTCGCCACCTACAATAGAGTCGGTCCACGCCATAGTACACATACCATTTTCGTTAAGCATAAGTGTGGTTGTATCATTAGAAAACGAACCGAGCCAATCTTTCTCTCGCCATTTTTCCTCTTTTGCCGCCGGTTTACAAGCCACAAAAGCCACAGCAACTAAAAACAACAATATCTTTTTCATACTATATCAAATAGATTTATTATCAATATCATAACGCTATATTTCTATCTGCAACCGATAGAATTGATACTGCATACAAAGTTAAGTATAATTCCACACAATACCAAACAATTACGCTACATAATATTCATTTTATTTTCCACCTTGCTACGCATTAGATATAAGCTGGTTCTAAAAATAAAGAAAAAAAGATTTTGTACTCTGCACACTTATTTGTAACTTTGCAACTTGATATAAAGACAAGTTTTTGAGCCTTAATTTACTACATAAAAGTAAGCGAAAAGGGGCTGAAATAGAGACCTGAGAAAGGGCTGAAAAGTGTCAATTATATCGAAGTTATAAGATCAAAAAAAGATAAATGCAAAACATTCGCAACATCGCTATTATAGCGCACGTAGACCACGGAAAGACCACATTAGTAGACAAAATGCTCTTGGCAGGAAAGCTGTTTAGAGAAGACAAAGAGACTTCTGACCTCACACTCGACAACAACGATTTAGAGCGTGAACGCGGTATCACCATTTTGTCGAAAAATGTTTCAATCATATATAAGGACACAAAAATAAACATTATTGACACTCCAGGACACGCTGACTTTGGCGGAGAAGTGGAACGTGTACTTAATATGGCAGACGGCTGCATACTTCTTGTCGATGCTTTTGAGGGTCCAATGCCTCAAACTCGCTTTGTTTTGCAAAAAGCTCTACAAATAGGTTTGAAACCTATTGTTGTAGTAAACAAAGTAGATAAACCAAACTGCCGTCCAAGCGAAGTACAAGATGCAGTGTTCGACTTAATGTTCAACCTCGATGCTACAGAAGAGCAGCTCGATTTTCCAACAATTTTTGGTTCGGCTAAAAACAATTGGATGTCGACAGACTGGCAAAAGCCTACCGACAACATAACCGCCTTGCTTGATGCTATTGTTGAACATATACCTGCACCTCCTATGCTTGAGGGTACACCTCAAATGCTAATCACATCATTGGACTATTCGAGTTATGTGGGGCGTATAGCAGTAGGACGTGTGCATCGTGGTGTGTTACGTGAGGGAATGGACATAACCCTTGCCAAACGTGATGGTTCAAAAGCTAAACAACGTATAAAAACGCTACAAACGTTTACCGGTCTTGGTCGCTCAAACATATCGGAAGTTCATTCTGGCGACATATGTGCGATAATAGGTCTTGACGGATTTGAGATTGGCGACACTATATGCGATCTCGAAAATCCAGAGGCACTACCACCTATCGCTATTGACGAGCCTACAATGAGTATGTCGTTTACCAACAACGACTCGCCATTCTTCGGTAAAGATGGTAAATATGTTACCTCTCGTCACATACACGAACGTTTAATGCACGAATTGGACAAAAACCTTGCTCTTCGTGTAGAGAAATCGATGGACTCGGATGTATGGCGAGTATCGGGTCGTGGTGTACTCCACCTTTCTGTACTTATAGAGACTATGCGCCGCGAGGGATACGAGTTGCAAGTGGGTCAGCCACAGGTAATAACCAAAGAGATTGACGGTAAATTGTGCGAGCCTATTGAAAGCCTTACGGTGAACGTACCCGAAGATTATGCCAGCAAGATTATTGATATGGTAACACGCCGCAAAGGTGAGATGCTCAGTATGGAGACGCAAAAAGACCGCATACAGCTTGAATTTGCCATACCATCGCGCGGTATTATAGGACTTCGTAACAACGTACTTACAGCTTCGGCAGGCGAAGCTATTATGGCTCACCGCTTTATGGAGTACCAGCCTTGGAAAGGCGACATTGAACGCCGCGCAAATGGTTCGCTCATAGCAATGGAATCGGGTACAGCGTTTGCATATGCTATTGACAAGCTGCAAGACCGTGGCAAATTTTTCATCTTCCCTCAAGAGGAGGTGTATGGCGGTCAGGTAGTGGGCGAAAATGCCAAAGAGGGCGATATAGTTGTAAACGTAACAAAGTCGAAAAAGCTCACCAATATGCGTGCATCGGGCTCGGACGACAAAGCTCGCATTATACCGCCTATTGTAATGTCGCTTGAAGAGACCCTCGAATATATTAAAGAGGACGAATACGCCGAAATAACCCCTCACCACATACGTATCCGCAAGATAATACTTAGCGAAACCGACCGTAAACGCGCCAACCGATAACAAACAAAAAAATACTATATAACATTATGAAAGAACTATTAAAATATCTCGGTATAGTACTTATACTTATAGGAGTAGTAATCTTCATCATCTATAGCCAAACCACGGGAGCTGGAAACGGCTATCTATGGACAGGATTGGGCTGTGTGGTGGTAGGATTTATTGCACACATATACCTAAACAAATACGTAAAGTAAATCTGCCACCCAAGGTGGTTGATGCTTGTTTTGACAAAACAAAGTTACTTGTCGAAACAAAAGACTGCATTGGGATACCAATATCTCAATAGCAGTCTTTTTGCGCAAAAATATTGACAACTAAACTCTTAGTTCATCATAAAAAAACATATAAACTTCCCTGACAGAAGAAGTTTTAAACACTTATTTTTTCTAACACTCATACTACATATACCAGCACCATTATGGAACAAGCGACTATAGAAAACGCAATAGAACAACACGAAGCAATCGCCACCTATAGCGATGACAATATTGTCACACTTGAGGGATTGACGCACGTGCGACGTCGTGCAGGTATGTATATTGGAAAATTGGGCGATGGCTCGTATGCTGACGATGGTATATATGTATTGCTCAAAGAGGTAATAGACAACTCTATAGACGAGTTTCGTATGCACTTTGGCAACCGCATAGAGGTAAACATTACCGACCGCACAGTAACAGTACGCGACTATGGACGTGGCATACCTCAAGGCAAAATGATAGATGCCGTATCGAAACTCAACACAGGAGGTAAGTACGATGACAAAGCTTTCAAAAAGTCGGTAGGATTAAACGGTGTAGGTACAAAGGCAGTAAATGCTCTTTCATCGTCATTTATAGTAACATCGTACCGCGAAAGTATGGCAAAGCGTGCCGACTTTGAGCATGGCAAATTGGTAAAAGAGTACGACTTAGAGCCTACCTCGGAGCGCAACGGTACACTCATTACCTTTACCCCCGACTGCAACCCACAGCACCCACAAGAGAAACTATTCGATACAAACTATCGTTTTAAGGAGGAATTTGTAGAGACAATGCTTCGCAACTACTCATACCTCAACCCAGGACTTACACTCACCTACAACGGCAAACGTTTTGCATCGAAAAACGGACTACTCGACCTGCTCAACGAAAACAATACCTCCGAGCCACTCTACCCTATTGTACATCTTGTAGGCGAAGATATAGAGATAGCATTTACCCATACCGACCAATATGGCGAGGAGTACTACTCATTTGTAAATGGTCAGCACACTATTCAAGGCGGCACTCACCAGTCGGCATTTCGCGAAGTGTTTGGTCGCACAATAAAGGAGTATTTCAATAAAAACCACGACCTTAGCGACATACGCTCAGGTCTTGTAGCTGCCATTTCCATTTCGGTGCAAGACCCTGTTTTTGAATCGCAAACAAAGATTAAACTTGGCTCTAAGGATATGGGGCCCGAAGGTCCAACTGTTACCAAATTTATCAGCGATTTTGTAAGTCGTGAGGTTGACAACTATCTACACAAGAATTTGGAAACTGCCGACATAATGTTACGAAAAATACAGGAGTCGGAAAAGGAGCGAAAAGCCATAGCTGGAGTAACAAAAGCAGCGCGCGAACGCTCTAAAAAAGCCAACTTGCACAACAAGAAATTGCGCGACTGCCGCATTCATCTAAACGATGCAAAAGGCGACCGCCGCAACGAGAGTTGTATCTTTATTACCGAGGGAGACTCAGCATCAGGTTCAATTACCAAAACTCGCGATGTAGATACACAAGCTGTATTTTCATTACGAGGTAAGCCCTACAACTCATACGGACAGACCAAAAAAGTAGTTTACGAAAACGAAGAGTTTAACTACTTACAAGCAGCCTTAAATATCGAAGACGGACTTGAAGGTTTACGATACAACAAAGTTATTATTGCCACCGATGCCGATGTAGATGGTATGCATATCCGTTTACTACTTATGACATTCTTCTTGCAATTCTTCCCCGACCTTGTAAAGAAAGGACACGTATACATACTTCAAACTCCACTTTTTCGTGTTCGCAACAAAAAAGACACACGTTACTGCTACACCGAAGAGGAGCGTATAGATGCGCTAAACTCATTAGGTTCATCGCCCGAAATTACTCGTTTTAAGGGACTTGGTGAAATTTCGCCCGATGAATTTAAGCACTTTATAGGGCAAGATATGCGCCTCGACCCCATAACACTTCGCAAAGAGGACGCAGTAGCCGAACTCCTAACTTTCTATATGGGCGACAACACCCCCGAACGACAAAACTTCATAGTCGACAACCTCGTAATTGATGCCGAATAAAGAAATGGATATACCACATAAACAGACCATAAAAATCGAAAAACGCTTTGTCGTAGTGTTCCCCAGTTTTTAGAACAGTTGTCTGCGGAAAAAAATTATTAAATTTGCAGCACAATGGAAAAACGATCCAAAAGTGCACGCCTGAACTAAAAGCTCAGGTTGCTATGACAGCAATAAGCGGACAGCTAACAGTTCAAGAAATAATGAAAAAGTACGGCATTTCAAAGACTGCTGTATATATATTCATACCTATGACGATGCGACACATTAGGCGATATTCCCTCTATTAGTAGCAC